>ERZ808240.1182-NODE-1182-length-33009-cov-3.590733_pt1 | contig 33009 bp, 30 predicted proteins | sample MGYA00521084_ERZ808240 | MGnify/ENA primary metagenome ERZ808240 (study PRJEB31516, sample SAMN03275571) | gut metagenome | biome: mammalia-associated habitat; material: feces | host: Papio cynocephalus | place: Kenya | collected 2012-08-06 ... | reverse complement strand
AATTCGTAAACGGTACGAGGAAGAATTCAAGAAAGCATTAGCTGAAATGAATAACAAAATGATCTTGCGGGGTTATACGGATTATGCTGACTTTTGTGAGAATTTTAACGCTATAGTTGACAGGGCAAGAGGTGAACTATAGGCTGCTCAACAAAATGCAATTATCGAGTAAATACAACCAGCGATATTTTACGTTTTCATGAATTCCTTGAAACTATTTGGATAAAAGAATACAATAAAGGCAATATATTGTCGGTTGTTGTTAAAAAAATGAACCAATCAATACAGAAAAAAGATTTAGAAACAAATACAATTTTAGTTAGGAAGACACATGAATATATTATCAAAAAATACTTCGGACACCGAAACAAAAGCTGCACGCACCAGTGATAAATACCATACTCCCGAACAGGCATTAAAAATTTTGTTTGGATATGACTCGTTCCGAGCAGGACAGAAATCTGTGATTGACAGTATCCTGGCGGGGAGAGATGCTTTTGCAGTCATGCCGACAGGTGCAGGAAAATCCGTGTGTTATCAGATCCCGGCAGTGCTTTTGCCGGGAATCACATTGGTGATTTCGCCGCTGATCTCGCTTATGCAGGATCAGGTCAAGGCTTTAAATGAGGCAGGAGTGCCGGCGGCATTTATCAATAGCTCGCTTTCTGAAAAAGATTATAATGAGACGATCAGGAGAGCAAGACAGGGCACATACAAAATTATTTATATAGCACCGGAGCGGCTCGTCACAGAGGGATTTCTCGCTCTTGCAAAAAGCGTGCCTGTTTCAATGGTGACAGTGGACGAAGCACACTGTATCTCACAATGGGGGCAGGATTTCCGCCCAAGCTATATGAAAATCGTTGAATTTGTCAAAACATTGGGAAAACGTCCGATTATCAGCGCATTTACAGCTACGGCAACAGAAACCGTCCGCGAAGATATTATCTGCACGTTAGGGCTGCAGAATCCTTTCACATTGGTAAATGGATTTGACAGGGAAAATCTGTTTTTTCAGGTGGACAAGACTAAGAATAAAGAGCAGTATATTTTGAAATATATTTCCGAGCATAGCGGTGACAGTGGAATTATCTATTGTGCGACAAGGAAAAACGTTGATAATATATACGAACTGCTTAAGGGCAAAGGCGTTTCTGTGGGAAAATATCATGCAGGAATGAGTGCCGAGGAGCGGAAAAAAATGCAGGATGATTTCGTATTTGATTACACGAGTATTGTCGTTGCAACAAATGCGTTCGGAATGGGAATCGATAAATCAAATGTCCGTTTTGTCATTCATTATAATATGCCACAGAGTATGGAAAATTATTATCAGGAAGCAGGAAGAGCCGGTCGTGACGGACTTGACGCTAAGTGCATTCTTTTGTTTTCGCCGCAGGATATTGTGATTAACCGGTTTTTATTGGATCATAAGGAAATGCAGGATCTCGATCCGGCAGACAGGGAGACGGTCAGAGAGAGGGATGTCCGCCGTTTGCAGGTGATGGAACGATACTGCTACACAACAGAATGTCTGCGCAACTATATTTTAAAATATTTCGGGGAAAATCCGGAAAAACCATGTCAGGACTGTGGCAATTGCCTGCGTGAATTTGAAACTTTAGATATGACAGAAGCAGCCAAAAAAGTGATCAACTGCGTGTACGAAGCGAAGGGAAGATATGGAAAGCAGATCATCATTGATACCGTTGCCGGAGCTAAGACGGCGAGGCTTGAGGAAATAGGAGCTGTTCGTTATAAATCATACGGTGTTCTGGCAGGAACGAACAAGAATCTGTTAAGACGTCTGATCGAGCAGTTGGTATTAGAGGGGTATCTTCGTGTGGGAGATTATCAGGTCCTCAAACTTGGCGATATCAGTGGTCTTAAAAATCCAGAGGCTTCTGTTTTCGTTAAGATCACAGATGAAGACAAACAGCCGGAAAAGACAGCCAAAACGAAAAAGAAAGCAAAAAGTGTGGAAACACTTACATCTTCCGGCTACAAGCTGTTTGAACGCCTTAAGAAACTCCGTCTTGAAATTGCACGCGAGGAAAGCATGCCGCCGTATATTATTTTCAGTGACAAGACCTTGATTGATATGGCAGCCAAAATGCCCGTAAATAAAGAAAATGCCGGCTTCCAAGTCTGAAATGCTGGATGTTTCAGGTGTGGGTGAAAATAAATTTGCAAAGTATGGAGAGCGGTTTCTTGAGGTGATTGAGGAGTATAGGCGGGAATAAAGTAATCCATAATTTCAGAGCATCGCACAACATACCCAGAAAAACTCGCTAGTTAAGGAGAAAACAAAACTATGATAAAAGTCCTATTCATTTGTTTGGGCAACATCTGCCGCAGCACCATGGCGCAGAGTGTCTTCGCCCATCTGGCGTCGGAAGCGAACCTGGCAGATTATTTTGAAATTGATTCCGCGGCGACAAGCCGCGAAGAAATCGGAAACACACCACATTACGGAACAGTAAGGAAACTCAGGGAAGAGAACATTCCACTTATCCCGCACAGGGCGCGTCAGATGACGAGAAACGATTATTTATATTATGATTATCTGATCGGCATGGATACTGCGAACATCCGTAACATGATAAAAATCGCCGGTGGTGAGGACAGTCAGAAGAAAATCTACAAAATGCTTTCCTTTGCGGGATATGAACACACGCACAGGCTGTCGGAGGCAGGAGATGTCGCTGATCCGTGGTATACCGGGGATTTTGAGGCAACCTATCGGGATGTTGTAAGCGGCTGCGAAGGTTTTCTTGCATATTTAAAAGAACATAACGAATTTACATTGTGATTTCAAAGGTCACATGCTAATATTATCGCATAACTGCACACGTTATAGCCGAGATACGTTCTTGCTGTTTCGCCTGCAAAAAAGAATTGTCACTAACACCAAAATTTCATTGAGGTGAAAGATACGGCATGCCATAAGGAAGAGACTGCGTCAATATCATATGGACACAGTTTCTATTTTGCGTATGAAATTTTTAGCTGTATCTTCTTCGGAGGATGCGGCTATTTTTTTCTTTACAAAAAATACGTTAGTGAAGAAAGGAGCACCATGGAAACAAGAATTGCATTAATCGGGATCATTGTGGAGAACCCGGAGTCGATCGAGGCGCTGAACCATCTTTTACATGAATATGGAAAGTACATCATCGGTCGAATGGGAATCCCATACAGAGAGCGCGAGGTAAACATTATCAGTGTGGCAATTGATGCCCCACAGGATGTGATCAATGCACTTTCGGGAAAAATCGGACGGTTGGATGGAATCGGAGCCAAAACCGTTTACTCGAATATCACAGGGAAAAAATAAACACACAAAAATAGAGGAAAAGCAGATAAAAACCCATATGAATGAAGAAATTAAATCAACAATTAACAAAGTAAAACAAAGCAATAATATCTCATTGGAGCAGTTAAAACTTTTATTGGAGACAAATGATGATGAAGGTGTCCGCTTTATGCGTGAAGAAGCGGTAAAAATATGCCAGAAAATCTATGGAAATCAGGTTTTTATCCGTGGATTGATTGAATTTACCAATTTTTGCAAAAACGACTGCTATTATTGTGGTATTCGCAGAAGCAATTCACATGCGGACCGCTATCGGTTGACAATGGAGCAGATGTTAGACTGCTGTGCCAATGGATATGAACTTGGGTTTCGCACATTTGTGCTGCAGGGAGGCGAAGATGGATACTTTACGGATGACAAAATCTGTGATCTGGTGAGGGCTATCAAAGAAAAATATCCGGACTGTGCAGTCACTCTTTCTATCGGAGAAAAATCCAAAGAAAGCTACAAACGCTATTTTGACGCAGGTGCGGATCGCTATCTGCTCCGCCACGAGACTGCGGATGAGGCGCACTACAAAAAGCTCCATCCAGAGGAGATGTCTCTTACGCATCGCAAACAATGCCTGTGGGATTTAAAAGAAATTGGCTATCAGGTCGGCTGCGGATTTATGGTGGGTTCTCCGGGACAGACAGTGGAAACTTTGTATGAGGATCTTCAGTTTATCAGGGAACTGCAGCCACACATGGTTGGGATCGGGCCTTTCATTTCGCAGAAAGACACTCCGTTTGCGGACAAAGCGTCAGGAACGATGGAACAGACGTTAAAATTGCTGGCAATTATCCGTCTCATCCATCCGCATGTGCTGCTCCCGGCGACAACTGCGCTCGGAACGATCCATCCAAAAGGGCGGGAACTCGGCATTTTGTCCGGGGCGAATGTGGTTATGCCGAACCTTTCGCCTGTCAATGTCAGGGAAAAATACAAACTTTACGACAACAAAATCTGTATGGGCGATGAAGCCGCCGAATGTCGTTTCTGTATGGAAAACCGTATGAAAAGCATTGGCTATGAGGTGGCGGTAAGCCGCGGAGACTATATAGAATAAAATACTGAAAAAAAGATTATCATCGAAAAGAGCAAAGGAGAAGAATAAATGTACAACGTAAAGTCTTTAAAAGCGGAAGAATTTATCTCAGATGAGGAAATTTTAGACACATTGGCATATGCAGATGCCAACAAAGATAATGTGGAACTGATCGATCAGATCATTGAGAAAGCGAGAGCAAGAAAAGGGTTGAACCACCGGGAGGCATCCGTGCTTTTAGCCTGTCAGATCCCGGAAAAAACAGAGGAAGTTTACAAATTGGCGGAGCAGATCAAAAAAGATTTTTACGGAAACCGCATTGTGCTGTTTGCACCGCTCTACCTGTCCAATTACTGTGTAAATGGCTGTGTCTACTGTCCATATCATTTGAAAAATAAGCATATCGCAAGAAAGAAACTGACACAGGAAGAGATCGTAAAAGAAGTGACCGCGCTGCAGGACATGGGACACAAACGTCTTGCCATTGAAGCAGGCGAAGATCCGGTCAACAATCCGATCGAATACATTTTAGAGTGCATCAACACGATTTACAGTATCAAACATAAAAATGGAGCGATTCGCCGCGTCAACGTTAACATCGCGGCAACTACTGTCGAAAATTACCGTAAATTAAAAGAAGCCGGAATCGGAACATACATTTTATTTCAGGAGACTTATCATAAAAAGAGTTACGAAACACTTCATCCGACCGGGCCAAAACATGACTATGCATATCATACCGAAGCAATGGACCGCGCAATGGAGGGCGGTATCGATGACGTTGGACTTGGCGTGCTGTTCGGACTAGAGATGTACCGCTATGAATTTGCAGGGCTTTTGATGCATGCAGAGCATCTGGAGGCAGTGCATGGCGTAGGACCTCACACCATCAGTGTTCCGCGTATCAAACACGCAGATGATATTGATCCGAGCGCGTTTGACAATGGGATTTCAGATGATATTTTTGCAAAAATCTGTGCACTCATCCGCATCTCCGTGCCTTACACTGGAATGATCATTTCCACCAGAGAGAGCCAGCAGGTTCGTGAAAAAGTACTGCCACTCGGCGTTTCACAGATTTCAGGTGCATCGAGAACAAGTGTCGGAGGCTATGCCGAAGGAGAGCCGGAGGAGGAGAGCTCGGAGCAGTTTGATGTCAGTGACCAGCGGACGTTAGATGAGGTTGTAAACTGGCTCATTAAAATGGACTATATTCCAAGTTTCTGTACCGCATGCTACCGTGAGGGAAGAACGGGGGACCGTTTTATGGCATTATGCAAAAATATGCAGATCTTAAACTGCTGTCATCCAAATGCCCTCATGACGCTGAAAGAATATTTAGAGGACTATGCAAGCGAGGAAACAAAAAAACTGGGTATGGAACTGATCGACCGTGAGCTGGAGAAAATCACAAATCCAAAAGTAAAACAGACAGCTTACGAACACATTCATGATATTTCCGAAGGAAAACGTGATTTCCGTTTCTAAAAATAGTACAAACACAGAAAGGACACCAGAAATGGCAACATTAAATGAAACACCATCTGCAAACCGGCTGCACATCGGCATTTACGGTAAGACAAACAGTGGAAAATCCTCTCTGATCAATGCGCTGACCAATCAGGAAGTCTCTATTGTTGCAGATGTGGCAGGAACAACTACCGATCCTGTATACAAACCGATGGAGATTCATCCGCTCGGAGCCTGCGTGCTGATTGACACGGCAGGTTTTGATGACACGAGCGAGCTTGGCACAAGGCGTGTGGAAAAAACAAAACTTGCAGCAGAAAAAACAGACATTGCAGTGATCGTTCTTTCAGCGGAAGAAGCGGTTACATGCGCAGACGAACAGGGACAGATACAGGACGAATTGAAATGGAACCGTTTTTTTCGGGAAAAACATACACCAGTCTTATTTGTCATAAACAAAGCAGATCAGGATGAAGAAAATGCAGCCCGTCTGGCTGCGATGATTTACGAGGAAACAAAAGAAGATGCTGTCATCATCAGTGCCAAAAAACGCACCGGGATCGAGGAATTCAAAACAGCACTGATCCGTCTTATGCCGGAAAATTTTGGTGCGGAATACATTACCGGAAATCTGGTGGAAGAGGATGATCTCGTATTGCTTGTGATGCCGCAGGATATCCAGGCACCAAAGGGGCGTCTGATTTTGCCACAGGTACAGACGATACGCGAACTGCTGGATAAAAAATGTCTGGTCATGAGTGTGACCACGGACAAATTTTTGACAGTACTTCCGCTGCTTGCCAGAGCGCCGAAACTGATCATCACCGATTCACAGGTGTTTGGATATGTTTATGAGAACAAGCCAAAAGAAAGTATGCTGACCTCTTTTTCCGTACTGTTTGCTGCTTATAAGGGAGATTTGCCTTATTATGTCCAGGGGGCAAAGGCGATTGACAGCCTGACACCGGATTCGAAAGTCCTGATCGCCGAGTGCTGCACGCACGCTCCGTTAAAAGAGGATATCGGACGTGTAAAAATTCCCCGCATGTTGAAAAAGCGTGCAGGGGAAACGCTGACTGTGGATATTGTAAGCGGAACAGATTTTCCACAAGATCTGAGTGGATATGACCTGATCATTCAGTGCGGGGCATGCATGTTTAACCGGAAATATGTGCTGTCGCGGATTGACAGAGCAAAAAAACAGCAGGTTCCGATGACAAATTACGGTGTAACTATTGCACATTTGACAGGAATTTTAGATAATATCAGCATGCCTTAAGAGGTAAATAAATATGAGTTAAGGGAATTTCAATGCAGCAGAGATCAAAAAGGATAAAAAAATCATTTTTCATTATTTTAGTTGTTTTAATAGTATTGTCTGGCGGTTCAGCGATATATTTAGGCAACTATTATCACAGCGTCGATGTGGAAAAATATATGACCGGTTCATCGGAAGTCACGGTCGAAAAATTTGGTAAAGGCTGGTTTTTTGACGGAGCGGGAGAGGAGAAAGCCCTGATTTTTTATCCGGGAGCAAAGGTCGCGACTGAGGCATATGCACCGCTTATGTATCAGCTTGCAGAAAGTGGAATCGACTGTTTTCTGGTCGACATGCCATTTCATATGGCATTTTTCGGGATGAACCGCGCTGAGGAGATCATGCAGGAATACAATTATGAAGCGTGGTATCTTGGCGGACATTCTTTGGGAGGCGCGATGGCAGCTAATTTTGCAGCAGATTATGTGGAAGACCATGCAGATGGGATTCGTGGATTGCTTTTATTAGCCGCGTATCCGACGAAAAATTTATCGGCTTCTGATATGTCCGTTGTCACAATTTATGGAAGCGAAGATGGCGTGCTGAATATGGATAAAATTGTGGCAGGACGGAAACTTATGCCACAGGATTATAAGGAAGTCTGCATTGAGGGCGGAAACCATGCGCAGTTTGGAAGTTATGGAGCGCAGAAGGGTGATGGAACGGCTGCGATTCCTGCTGAGGAACAGTGGGCGAGGACGGTGGAGGTGTTTATTGAATAAGGACAAAAATTGAATGAAAGCAAAAAAGGGATATGCAAAAACGCACATACCTTTTTTGTTATCCCTCAGGTATCCAACAATTTGTCGATATCTGAAAAATTAATAAATAAATCTTCGTAAATATTGACTTTAATAACAGAGTCAAAGGAATATTGGATATTAAGCATATTATTTTCAAAATAGTTTATGGTGACCGTTTTTCTTCTTGGATCTACGATCCAGTATTCGCGTACCCCGGCATTTTTATAGTAATACAGTTTGCGGATATAATCATCTGCCGGATTACCTGGGGAAACGATTTCTATAACGAAATCCGGTGCTCCGTTACATCTCTTCCCATCCAGCTTGTTTTTATCGCATATTACCATGATGTCAGGCTGGACAATAGTAAGCGGCTTATCAGAGAGTTTCACATCGAACGGTGCATGGAAAACTCTGCAGGAACCGTTTCTTTCTTTGATATAAGTATTGATGAGTGTTGATAACTCCATAGATATTGTTTGATGTTCCTGTGATGGACTTGCCATATCATAGACAATACCTTCAAAGACTTCTGCTCTTTGGTCTTCTGGAAGTTCTTCATACTGTTTCAGGGTAATCTGATCCAGTTGTTGTAATGCCGGCATAATCGTCACCTCTTCTATCTGTTTTTTGTATTACATTTTTCATTCTGATTATACTATACCAAATAGTTACTGAGAATTACAATGTTATTATCAAATAATAGACTGCATGCTCTGCGAACATTTTATTGTCATGAATCAAAAGGATAGACAGTCCATCGACCATCTATCCTTTCAAATGCTTATTTTATATACTTTGCGGTAATATCCGGATTAACCAAAATATCTGTCTAACAGACCTTTTAATGCACGGCCATGTCTAGCCTCATCTCTAGCCATCTCATGAACGGTATCATGGATTGCATCAAGGTTGTTTTTCTTAGCGCATTTTGCAAGGTCAACTTTACCTGCAGTAGCACCGAACTCACAGTCAACTCTCCATTTCAGATTGTCTTTTGTAGTAGCTTTCATGTTTGGCTCTAAGTCCTCACCTAACATTTCGGCAAATTTTGCTGCATGTTCAGCTTCTTCGTAAGCAGCTTTCTCCCAGTAAAGACCAACTTCCGGATATCCCTCGCGGTGAGCGATACGAGCCATGCAGAGGTACATACCAACTTCAGAGCATTCTCCTTCGAAGTTAGCTTTTAACTGATCGAAGATGTATTTTTTATCTTCATCACTGATGTCTGGATTGTTTTTTACTGTTTTTGCGTAAACGCCATATTCATGTTCAGCAGCGAGTGTAAGTTCTCCTTCTACTTTTTTGAACTTATCAGCACCTACATGACAGACTGGACACTCTGCTGGAGCAGCGTCTCCCTCGTAAACATAACCACATACTGTACAAACCCATTTTGTCATAATTTTGTTCTCCTTTTCTTATTTAAATTTTAATAGTTTTTAATAATAGTAACTATTACTGATTTTAAATTAAAAAATATATTTTGTCAATACTTTTTCTTACATTTTTTATAGAAAGCTGTACAGTCGTTACTGTTCACCCGTATCTCGTTCCAGTAACGTACAGTTTATAGATTAACTGGAACTGTACCATCAACTGTTCTTTTTACAGTCTGCGCACTTTCCATAAAAATATGTAATATGACCTTCAATTTCACCGTCAAATCCCTGATTTGCAAGAACATTGATATGATCCAGACCATCTACGGAAAGGTCTAAAACGCTGCCACACTGTTTGCAGATAAAATGATAATGTGGAGCCGGATTCCCGTCAAAACGGTCAGGTCCAATACCGGTCGATAATTTCTGAATCTCACCGATGTCAGAAAGTAATGACAGATTGCGGTATACAGTGCCGAGACTGATATTCGGGAACTCTTCTTTGATGCCGAGGTAAACAGTTTCAGCAGTAGGGTGGTCATATCTGCCGGCAAGGAAGGTCTTGATTGCTTCGCGTTGTCTACTATATTTTAGCATAATAATCACCCTTTCTTTTTAATAATAGTAATTGTTACTGATATTATAATAGCAGAGAAGCATACTTCTGTCAAGGATAAAGAAGATAAATTTTAACATTCCTGTAATTGTTCAGAAAGCATGATATAGAAAAGACTGCCGGGCGAAGTGGTTGTAAATAACGATCATGAAGCCATGCTTCATGATACAACTTTAAAACAAACATGCATATCATAACCGACCAATGAATATATATAGTAGCAACAAAATAAATGCCGGGAGCATCCGATGGCAGGAATCAAACGTTTTATTACATATATATATGCATACGAAAACGGAACAAAAGGAATCAACGCGGGATTTGCAAAAGTGGAGATCAGAGGAAATGAATGCAGGATTGAAGTGCATCTGCATGGAACACCAATTCGGATGGGAATGGATCAGGTATACCTTTTTAAAGAAGAGGGAGGGCAGATGCTTGCTTTTCCGATGGGAGAGATGAGGATGATAAAAGGAAGCGGAGATTACGGGACAATTATAAAAGCAGATCAGATTGGCGGATCAGCGTACTCGTTTGCTGAGATGGATGGAATGGTTTTTGCAGGAGAGGAAGGCGCGGTCGCCATGACGCGCTGGACAGAAGGAAAGCCATTTGCAGTAAAACCAGAAAACATAAGGTTGTGGGAACCGCCAAGATTTGACGCAGGCGAGACGGAAAATCAAAAAGAAAATAAGAAGCCAGAGAATACCAAAGAAAAAGTGATCGTGGAAAGAGTGACCGCCGAAAGAGTGAACGCGGAAAAAGTGACCGCGAAAAAAACGGAAAATCCTGCAGATAAAAACGAAGAAAAAGCCGCGGAGGAGCTTCATGCAACGGAAATGCCAATGCGCAATATCTTTCCGAAGTTTGTCTGGGTGGACACGTGGGAGCGGTTCAAAAACGCGTATCCTTATTTTACCATGCCGGAGGATAAAAATGTGGAGTGCGTGCGCATTGAACTGAAAGACCTGAGGGAACTGCCGCGGAAATACTGGTATCTTGGAAATAACAGCTTTTTGCTGCACGGATTTTTCAATTACCGCTATCTGGTGCTGGGAAAACTAGAAGAGGACAAATGGTTTATCGGTGTCCCGGGGATTTATCAGCAGCAGGAGCGCGTGATGGCAGCAATCTTTGGTTTCCCGGAGTTTATGACGACCGATCACATCAACCAGTTTGGCTATTGGTATCACACGTTAGACGAATGATACGGGACAATACTTGAGAGAAATCCGTCCACTTATGAATGGATTTCATCGGGATTTAAGATAGCGTAGCGGATGTGATCTTCCCATTTTCCCTGAATGAGAATACTGTCGCGCTCAATTCCTTCCTCAAAAAAACCCGTGGCATGCAGCAGGTTTCTGGAAGGCGTATTTTCAGGCATGCAGCGGGCAAAAATTTTATGGAGCCCGAGACCATAAAAGCCGACAGACAGTGCCATAGACAGGGCTTCTCGGGCATATCCATGATGCTGATAAGACGCATCGAATTTATAGCCGACCTCGCTCGTGAAATAAGGCATTTTTATAATATTGTGCAGACAGACCGTACCGATGATGACAGATGGATCTTCTTTCAAAAAAACATAAAAGCGCACACTCGAAAGCTTGAGGGCAAGTTTTAACTCGCACCTGGCGAGCGTCTGCTGGAAATCGAGTGTGTAATAATTTTCAGGGGCGGTCGGTTCATATTTTTCAAAGCAGGAGCGGTTACGATATAAAAAATCATGGATTTCCCGCAGATAATCCGTGGAGGGAAGTCGTAAAATTAATCGCTCTGTTTCGTAGGAAAAAGAAAGCCCGGTGGGCAGTTGTGTGTGATTCTGCATAAAAACCTCGAATGGAAAAATTCTTATATAACATTATATACGACACCACAAAAAAAGCAAAAATATTTCTATGGTAGTGATGCGATAAATAGTGTATCATTGTATACAGAGTACCAGAACAGGAAAACAGAAAAATGAAAATGACGCAGGACGAAAAATATATGAAGGCAGCCATCCGCGAGGCAAAAAAAGCATATGCCCTGGATGAGGTGCCGATCGGGTGCGTGATCGTGCAGGATGGCACGATTATTGCGAGAGGATATAACAGAAGAAACACGGAAGGAAATACGTTGGCACACGCGGAACTGACCGCAATCAAAAAAGCGAGCAAAAAGACCGGTGACTGGCGTTTAGAGGATTGTACGATGTATGTGACATTGGAGCCATGCCAGATGTGCGCCGGAGCAATCGTGCAGAGCCGCATGAAAAAAGTGGTCATTGCCACGATGAATCCGAAGGCAGGATGCGCAGGTTCGGTGCTGAATCTTTTACAGATGGCGGCATTTAACCATCAGGTAGAGATTGAAAAGGGCGTTTTGGAGGAAGAGTGCTCGACGATATTGTCTGATTTTTTCCGGGAGTTAAGAGAAAAGAAAAAGAGGAAAAAACAGGAAACGGTGACAGAATCCCTGTGAACTCTTGACAATGAAGGTTATTATAAGCTATACTTAAATCTCCGAGCAGCCGGGGTGGCAGCGGTACCCTGAACCAGCAATCCGCTATAGCTGGGGTGATATCAAACTGAGGGTTATCTCTCTGCGGAGCAGCCCTTCATAAGTGGCGTTGACGTTTGGGTCTTACGCAACAGGAATTTACGAACCGGGTCAGGTCAGGAATGGAGCAGCCCTAAGTAAAAGCTCTTGTGTGCCGTGAGGGTGCCTGGACCGAGTTAACTGTGGAGGTAACGTCCGTGGACTGGACTCGAAGGGCGATGCTCGGATTTTAAATTTAAGAACAGAAACCGTAAAGAGCCGCAGCAGTGATACTACGACTCTTTTGTTATAAAAAAATACCTGAGACAGCACGTTTTTCTGTTGATAAAAACGCTCTAAAATACAAAAAGGAGAAAAGCAAATGTGGGACAAAGTAAGAAAAAAGATTTTTGATGCATGTGACCTGATGGATATGGCGCTGGCGGCAGTCGTTGTGGTGGGCATATTTATTGCTACCGTCGGAATTTTTCCGCAGATGACAGAATTGTGGCACAACAGAACGGAGACAGAGGCGTTTCTGGAATTTCTGGACGCCGTGCTCAGTATTGTGGTAGGCGTGGAATTCTTAAAAATGTTATGTAAACCAAGAACAGAAAATATCATTGAGGCTTTGATTTTCCTGATCGCGCGTCATATGATCGTCCAGACAACGTCTGCGACGGAGAATCTGATCTCAGTCATCAGTATCTGTATGCTGTTCCTTTTCCGGCGTTTCATGCTTGCAACAAAACCGGACAAAGAGCACCATGTGCCGGATTTTGTGAAGGCGATCAAGGTAGCGCAGTCCTCTGATTTTCAGGAGGCGCTGAAAGAATCAGAGGAACATGAGACAATTTCTCAGAAGCAAAAATAAAACTGCATTTATTTGAGTACAAACATTGAATTTCAAAAAAACTGCTATATAATGTAAGCATATCACGGCGAGAACGCCAGAAACCATGTTTATCCGGTACATAGACACGGTTTCAGAGAAAAAGAAAAGTGAGGAAAATAAAATGTTTGGATTTGGTCAGTTAATTGACATCTTGAAAAAGAACCCGAAAAAAATTGTTTTTACAGAAGGAAATGATCCTCGTATCTTAGAGGCAGCTTCCAGACTTCTTGCAAGCAATTTCTTACATCCAATTTTAGTTGGTAACCCGGATGAGATTGCAAAAGTAGCAGAGGAGAGCGGTTTCAATATCCGTGGAGCAGAGATCATCGATCCAATGAAGTATGACAGATTTGATGAGATGGTTGAGATGTTCTGTGAACTTCGTAAGAGCAAAGGTGTTACACCAGAGCAGGCAAGAGGAATTCTTTCTCAGGCAAACTACTTTGGTACCATGTTAGTAAAAATGGGAGTTGCTGATTCCCTTCTTGGTGGAGCAACATACTCTACAGCAGATACAGTACGTCCGGCATTACAGTTGATCAAAACAAAACCAGGTAACACAATCGTGTCTTCCTGCTTCATCATGGTACGTCCGGCAGCTACAGGCGAGAACGAAGTACTTGCAATGGCTGACTGTGCGATCAACATTCATCCAACAGAGGATGAGTTAGTAGAGATCGCCGGTGAGACAGCAGAGTGTGCTAAGATTTTCGGTATTGATCCAAAGGTTGCATTCTTAAGCTACTCAACACTTGGTTCCGGTAAGGGCGAGGATGTTGACAAGATGCGCAACGCAGCAGCAAAAGCAAAAGAAAAATATCCAGAGCTTCCAATCGAAGGAGAAATCCAGTTCGATGCAGCAGTTTCTCCACGTGTCGCACGTACAAAATGCAAAGATTCCAAAGTTGCAGGACATGCAAACACATTTGTATTTCCTGACATCAACGCTGGTAACATTGGTTACAAGATTGCACAGCGTCTTGGTAACTTCGAAGCTTACGGACCAATCTTACTTGGTTTAAATGCACCGATCAACGATCTGTCCCGTGGATGTAATGCTTCTGAAGTATATTCTATGGCAATCATCACAGCAGCACTTGCTTAATTATAATTGATCGGAACATAACCAAACTTATGATGATTCAGTAGGTTTGTATATCTGTTGTGTAAAACGGAACCGCATACGAAAGCATTTGAAAGAATGTTTTTTGTGTGACGGTTCTTTTTTTGTTATGGTGACGAGGAAAATGCACGCATCCATGCGGTACATTCGACCGATGTTAATCAGAGCGCATCTCGTCTCTGTTACTCCGAAATACTGGAATCGTAAAACAGGAACAGATATAAGATTTTTTCAGGTTGAATCATATAATTAGAATATGTGGATGAGACCGAAAAAGTATCAGACAATTTGTGGATAACTATGTGGATAATGTGAATAAGTCGGTAAATACCGATAAATAATACTAATTGTTACACAATGACAAAGAAATACAAAAAGAATTATTAAATGGAAATATATCTTTTTCTTTGATTGTATAGTAGAATATGTGTGCAATTCACATAATAGGAAAAAAGATTTGCAGAAAATAACAAATGAATCAGACAGAGGAAAAAACAATGTTTAAAAATGCAGGACGTGTAAAACGCACAATAGAAGAATATTCTGTACTTACCGTGGCAACGCTTATTCTGGTTGTCGGCGTGTATGTATTCAAGTTCCCGAATAACTTTTCTTTCGGTGGAGTGACTGGTATTGCAGTTGTTTTGAGCGCCATTATGCCGACAACACCTGGAAATATTACGTTTATTATCAATATGGCACTGCTTGTGTTGGGATTTATTTTTCTTGGAAAAAGTTTTGGAGTCAAGACGGTCTATGTCAGTGTGCTGATGTCAGTTGGGTTAAGTGCAGCGGAGAAATGGTTCCCAATGTCTGCGCCACTCACCTCACAGCCGGTGTTGGAACTGATCTATGCGATTGTGCTTCCGGCGGCGAGTTCAGCCATCTTATTTAATGTCGGAGCTTCCGGTGGTGGAACGGATATTATCGCCATGATCTTAAAGAAATACACGAAACTGAATATCGGAGGCGCGCTGTTTCTGGTAGACCTGTTTATCGTACTTGCATCCTGCCTTGTCTTTGATGCACAGACAGGTCTGTTTTCCCTCTGCGGACTTCTGGCAAAATCACTGGTGGTCGACAACGTGATCGAGAGTATTAACATGTGCAAATACTTCACCATTATCTGCAATGATCCGGAACCAATCTGTGACTTTATCACGCAGAAGTTAAACCGCAGTGCAACGGTGTATCATGCCGAGGGTGCTTATCAGCATAACGACAAAGCAGTCATTCTCTCTGTTATGAAGCGAAGCCAGGCAGTGGAACTCCGGAACTTCATTCACGAAAATCAGCCGTCCGCTTTCATTGCGATCACCAACAGCAGTGAGATCATCGGAAAAGGCTTCCGCGGGTTGAACTAGGAAAACAGAATTGCGAAAAAGTCCGAAAGTTTGCGGACACAGGGAAAGTATGCTAAAATAGACGGCATATAAGATGAATGAATTTGACAGAAATTTGTTCAAAAATAACAGATTTTATCGGACGCTAAGAGGAGAGATAAAACAGGAGAAAACAGGAGAAGGATTTCATGAAAATTTGGGAAGATGAGAAACAGGCATACATCAGAGCGAGCATGGAGCGCAATACGCCGGAACAGAATGCAGCGCTCAAAGAGCGCTTGGAGCAGATCGACTGGTCGATTTTAGAACATATCCAGAGAAAAGAGACCGTGAATGAGCGCGGTGTGTTCGCACCGTTAGAAGCAGTGGAAGTGCCGGAGATCGAGGCGCGCAAAGACGAGTTTAAAGCGGCAGGACTGGAAGCTATCCGGGCAGGCAAAGTAGGTGCAGTGCTTTTGGCTGGCGGACAGGGAACAAGACTTGGTCTGGACAGACCGAAGGGAACATTGAATATCGGAGTGAACCGGGAGCTTTATTTATTCGAGCAGCTTTTCCGAAACCTGATGGATGTGACGGATGAAGCGGGAGCTTACGTTCCAATGTATATTATGACAAGCAACATTAATCATAAAGATACGGCTGCTTTTTTTGAGGAGCATCATTATTTTGGTTATCCGAAAGACTATGTAAAATTTTTCATTCAGGAGATGGTTCCGGCATGCGACCACGAGGGACGTGTCTATATGGAATCTGATACCGAGGTGGCAATGTCTCCAAATGGAAACGGTGGATGGTTTGGTTCTATGGTGAGCGCAGGATTATTAGATGACATTCACGCAAGGGGACTGGAATGGATCAATGTGTTTGCAGTGGACAACTGCTTACAGAGAATTGCGGATCCGCTATTTATCGGCGCAACAATCGTTTCTGGCTGTGAGAGTGGAGCGAAGGTAGTGCGCAAGGCGGCACCGGATGAAAAAGTTGGCGTGCTTTGTACTGAGGATGGAAAACCATCCATCGCAGAGTATTATGAGATGACGCAGGAGATGGCAACTGCAAGAAAAGAGAATGGAGATCTGCTTTACGGCTTTGGCGTGATCTTAAACTATCTTTTCTCTGAGAAAAAATTAGAGCAGATCGCAGACGCACGTATGCCGATCCATGTGGTGGAGAAGAAAATCCCTCATATTGATCTGGAAGGAAATATGGTGAAGCCGGAACAGCCGAACGGATACAAGTTTGAAACCTTAGTACTGGATATGGTACATATGATGGACGACTGTATTCCATATGAAGTTGTGCGTGAAAGAGAATTTGCACCGATCAAAAACCTTCATGGCGTGGATTCTTTAGACACTGCAAGAGAGTTATTGAAAGGTTGCGGTATTGCATTATAATTTTTAGAAAAATTTAAGAGCAGATTCACGTGCAGTTTACTTTTATCTGTTATAGTAATATCAGAACATGTGCAGAGCGATACAGCGCGAAGGAAGAAGGGCACATGGGATTGAGGGATAGAACATGCAGAGAGAAGAGCAGGAAGTCACAGACGCTTACTATTATGAAGCACAGTCTGTGATAGAAATCAACGAATTAGTTCCGGTTGCAATGCCGTATGAGAATGATATGGAACGCATCGCGGACATGACCGAGGAGTTTTCAAGGAGCATTGACCCGGTACTCCGCATGTACAATGCGGCAATGAGTGCGACGACAGCACGTCTTGAGATCATCAAGGATGAGTTTAAATACAGGAAGTTAAGGTGTCCGATCCATCACATTGATACCAGATTGAAGTCGGCACAGAGTATCCTCGGAAAACTTCAGAAAAAAGATATGGCATTAACGTTAAATGCGGCATGCAATAACATTTATGATATTGCAGGAATCAGGGTTGTGTGTCCATACATTAAGGATGTCTACCTGATCCGTGACCGTATTTTGGCGCAGGATGATATTGTGATCATGAAAGTGAAGGATTACATTGCGGAACCGAAACAAAACGGCTATCGCAGCCTGCATATGCTCATCCGAGTGCCGGTCTACTTTATGAATAAGAAGCAGATGGTTCCGGTGGAACTTCAGATCCGCACACAGGCAATGGATCTCTGGGCAAGTTTAGAGCATGATATTAAGTATAAATCGCTCTATCAGGGAAAAAACTATGATTTTGGTGATGAGTTGAAGGAATGCAGCAGACTCATTTATGAAGCAGAAGAAAAAATGGAAGCTATGAATGAGGTTCTGGAATCCTGAAATCTTAGAAATTCTAAGATTGTGAAAAAAGGCAATAACTTTACAGAAAAAAGCAAAAAAGAACATGAAAAACCGCGTAAAATGGGCGTCTGCCGGGAATCCTGGCAGACGCCTATTTTGTGCAAAAGACCAAAGGAAATCTAAGAAATTTCGTAAAAACAACAGAAAAAGGAGAAAAATAACTAAAACATAACAAAAATATACTTTTCATATTGAACATATTGCACAATGAATACAGAAGAATTTTCAAGAAAGAAAGAAGTATTTTATATGTTTTTTTATAGGGGCGATTGCTATAATTCATCATGTAACAAGAAGTTACCAAATACATTAAGGGAGGTTTTCTTATATGAAAAAGAAAGTAGTTAGTGTAATTCTTGCAATGACAATGGTAGCATCCATGGCAATGGGATGCGGAAGCAGCTCTGATACAACAACATCAGACAATTCAACAACAACCACAACAACAAATGATGCAGCAGCATCCACAGAGGCATCCGATGCAGCAGACGCAACAGCAGATGCAGCAAACGGAGATTTAGCTGATAAAAAAGTTGGTGTATGTATTTATCAGTTCGCTGATAACTTCATGACATTATTCCGTGGAGAACTTGAGAACTACTTAGTAGAACAGGGATTCTCAAAAGACAATATCACAATCGTAGATGGTGCTAACGACCAGGCTACACAGACAAACCAGATCCAGAACTTCATCACACAGGGTGTTGACGTTTTGATCATCAACCCGGTTAACTCTTCATCCGCAGAGACAATCACAGATATGGTTGTTGAAGCTGGTATCCCTCTTGTATACATCAACCGTGAGCCAGATGCTTCTGAGGAGCAGAGATGGGCAGATAACAACTGGGATGTAACATACGTTGGATGTGACGCTCGTCAGTCCGGTACATACCAGGGCGAAATGATCGCTGATCTTGGTCTTGACACAGTTGATATGAACGGAAACGGAAAAATCGACTACATCATGATCGAAGGTGACCCAGAGAACGTTGATGCTCAGTATCGTACAGAGTACTCTATCAAAGCTCTTGAAGATGCTGGATTAGAAGTAAACTGCTTAGACGATCAGGTTGGTATGTGGGATCAGGCTACAGCTCAGCAGTTAGTAGCTAACTCATTAAGCCAGCATGGTGATGATATCGAAGTTGTATTCTGTAACAACGATGCAATGGCACTTGGTGCTTTACAGGCAATTGAATCTGCAGGACGTACTGTAGGTAAAGATATCTACTTAGTAGGTGTTGATGCTTTATCAGAAGCTCTTGAAGATGTTCTTGCCGGAACAATGACAGGTACTGTATTTAACGATCACTTCTCACAGTCCCACAGTGCAGCAGACGCAGCTATCAACTACTTAACAGGTGCTGGAAACGAGCACTACATTGGTTGTGACTACGTTAAAGTTACAAAAGACAATGCTCAGGAAATCCTTGACATGGTTAAATAATCAATCATTGCTACATTGAAAAAGTAAAATGAAAAAAGCGGTGCGGGTGTTTGAATGGCACCCGCACTTGTCTTGAAAAGACTAACACAAAACGATCTTAATTGATTTGATAACAAAGAGAATATGAAAATGTCATGTATTTGAAACAAAAAAAGTAAAAGAAGTAAGAACATTCTAAATATTGACATTACACAGATTTTTGATCTGTATCAAATAAAATAAAACAGGTAATAAACCTGAATTTATAAAGGAGGAGCAAAATGGCTGAATATAAACTGGAGCTTAAGGGTGTTTGCAAATCTTTCCCTGGTGTAAAAGCGTTGGATAATGTACAGCTTTCGTTAAGACCAGGAACAGTTCATGCACTGATGGGCGAAAACGGTGCAGGAAAATCCACTCTGATGAAATGCCTTTTCGGTATTTACAGAATGGATGCGGGGGAAGTCATTCTGGATGGTAAGAAGATTGAGATCAACAATCCGGATGAAGCAATGAAGTATGGTATTGCAATGGTACATCAGGAATTACAGCCGGTACCTGCAAGAAGCGTGGCAGAGAACCTTTATTTAGGACGTTTCCCAACCAAGGGATTCGGACCATTTAAGATGATCGACCACAAAACCATGTATGCAGAGACAGAGAGATGGTTAAAAGAGGTAAAAATGGATTTCGATCCAAAAGCACAGCTTGGATCTCTTTCCATTGGACAGATGCAGTCCGTAGAAATTGCAAAGGCAGTTTCACAGCAGGCAAAAGTCGTAATCTTCGATGAGCCGACATCTTCTCTTTCTGATAACGAAGTAGAAGCACTGTTCCGTATCATGAATGATCTGAGAGATAAGGGCGTTGCAATGGTTTACATTTCCCACAAGATGGATGAGATCAAGCGCATCGCGGATGATATCACGATCATGCGAGATGGTACCTATGTAGGAACCTGGCCGGCAGCAGAACTTACAACAGACCAGATCATTGCAAAGATGGTAGGTCGTGAACTTACCAATGTATATCCACCTAAGGAGAACAAACCGGGTGAGGTTATCATGGAAGTAAAAGACTTATGTTCTATCCATGAGAAATCATTCCAGCATGTAAGTTTTGAACTGAGAAAAGGAGAAATCCTTGGATTTGGTGGACTGGTAGGTGCACAGAGAACTGAGTTGATGGAAGGTATTTTCGGTATCCGTGGCATCGCATCTGGCGAGATTTATATGCACGGTAAGAAAGTCAAGATCAAACATCCGATCGATGCAATGAATGCAGGTATTGGACTTATTACAGAGGACCGTCGTGGAAATGGTATCTTCGGATGTCTTTCTATTAAAGATAATGTAGGTGTCTCTGTATACAATAAATTCCTTAAAGCAGGATTTGTGTTAGACCACAAGAAAATCAATCAGGTTGTGGATGACAGTATTAAGAAGTTAAGCATTAAGACACCAAGTATGAAGGAGCACATCGCAAACCTTTCCGGTGGTAACCAGCAGAAGGTTATCGTAGCAAGATGGCTTGCAAATGATCCGGATGTACTGATCATGGATGAGCCGACACGTGGTATCGACGTTGGTGCAAAACATGAGATTTATGAGATCATGAGTGATCTGGCAAAACAGGGAAAAGCAATCATCATGATTTCATCAGAAATGTCAGAACTTCTTGGTATGGCAGACAGAATCTGTGTTATGTGTAACGGTAAACTTACCGGCGAGATCGATCAGCCGGAAGAGATGACTCAGGCAAGAGTCATGAGCTTCGCAACCAAATTCTGATAGAGGAGGACAATAGAATGGAAAAGACAAAACAGCAGAAAGCAAAAGATTTTATTATCAACAATGGTGTTATCATTGTAATGTTTATCCTGGTTATCTACACCGGATTGACATCTGATAACTTCCTTACATCAAACAACTTAATGAACATTTTGATGAACATGAGTTCACGACTTGTCATCGCCCTTGGTATTGCAGGATGTGTAATCACCGCAGGATGTGACCTTTCCGCAGGACGTATGATCGGTTTCGCAGCATGTGTTGCTGGTACATTATTACAGCGTATGGATTATTCTGGAAAGTTCTTCCCGAATATGCAGCCAATGAATGTATTCCTTGCATTGATCGTTGTTATGGCAATCTGTGCAGCATTCGGTAGTATCACAGGTTTCTTCATCGCTTACTTAAGCGTACCTCCTTTCATCGCTACACTGGCAATGATGGAAATTGTTTATGGTATTTCTTTAATCTACACAGGAGCTACACCACTTGGTGGTTATGTAAAATCCTACACAGATATCGCAAACGGCAAATTCCTTGGAATCAGCTGGTTGATCTGGATCGCAGTATTAGTAGCAGTTATCACATGGTTCATCTTCAACATGACACGTCATGGAAAATATATGTATGCCATCGGTGGTAACCCACAGGCAGCAGAAGTTGCAGGTGTTCCGGTAAAAGCAACCATGATCTTAATCTACATGAAAGCAGCAGCTATGTATGGTCTTGCAGGTTTCATGCTTGGCGCAAAAGCCGGTGGTGCATCCGTTAACTTAGGATATGGTTACGAAATGGAAGCGATCGCAGCTTGTACGATCGGTGGTGTATCCGTTACAGGTGGTCGTGGTAAAGTTTCATCCGCTATCGTCGGTGTTGCCGTATTCGAGTTATTAAAAGCAGCATTACAGTACTTAGGAGTAGATGCAAACGCACAGTACATTGCAATTGGTATTGTAATCTTCGTAGCTATTTCTCTTGATATCAGAAAATACGTTGCTAAGAAATAATAAAATACAAATAATTTTGAAACATCATATGTTTTATATTATAATAATAGCGGCTGGAGCTTTTCAGCCGCTATTATTACTTAAGGGAGAAAAAGGATGACAACACAGACAATTTTAGAACAGGCAGGAATTCCATTACTTTTATTTGTAATCTGTATGTATTATGGATTGAAACTGATGATTTTGCAGGACGTTTCAACCATTCGGGGAAAGAATAAAGAACCGGTAAAAGATGAAAAGGCGTATGCAAAGAAAGGTGGAGCGCTTATTCTCTTTTTTGGCTTTGCAACACTTGTAATGACGTTTCTTCTTTTTGTGAATCTTTATGTTGCGTTGGCACAGATTGTAATTTGTACGATTATTTTTGGCGTTTTGTGGAAAAAAATGAATGACAAATACGGTGCATAAAGAAAGATGGAAAAGAAATAAAAGAAAATAAAGGGCAGAAATTATGAACCAATATACCGTTTTACTTGTAGATGATGAGGAAGAAGTATTTCAGGTCATCATGAAAAAACTCGATTGGGAGAGCATGGGATTTTCCATTGCAGGCTATGCCAGAAATGGTGTGGAAGCATTGGAAATGGCGGAGGAACTGCAGCCGGATGTGGTCATGACAGATATCAAGATGCCATATATGGACGGACTTACACTCTGCAAAAAGCTCAAAGAACTCTACCAGAAAGTGAAAGTGATCATTTTTTCAGGCTTTGATGAATTTGAGTATGCAAAAGAGGCAATTAAAATTGAGGCTGAGGAGTATATTTTAAAACCAATCAATTCCAATGAACTGCGTGAAGTGTTTGAGCGGATCAAGGTCAACCTCGACAAAGAACTGGATGAAAAAAGAAATATCGACAAACTGCGGGAATATTATATGGAAAGCCTTCCTGTTTTGCAGGAGAATTTCTATACTTCGCTGATTGAAGGAAGAATCCCGGAGTCACAGATTGAAAAGTATGTGCAAAACTATCAGATCAACCTGACCGGACCATACTATGTGGTCACTGTTTTACATATCAGTACAACGAATCCGGAAAATATGCCAATTGATCCATTTTTGCTTACTGTTTCCGTGAAAAAGCTTGCGGAGGAACAGTTGACCGAAAAATGGAATTGCAGGACGGTGACATATCTTGGAGATATCCTTGTGATCGCACAGCTTTCCGATGTGGACAGCGTCACACATTTTACCGATGATATGGATCGATTTTGCAAAATGGCAAAGCGTGTCTGCAAGGCGACTGTCACCGCGGGAATCGGACATGTGTGCAATCAGCTCTCGCAGCTTTCACTCTCTTATCACGGTGCAAAGAATGCAACCTCTTATCGTGTTTTATATGGGAATACAAGAGCCATCAATATCGCAGAGATGGATCCACAGGAGAGCGTGGATGAACACTGGGAGGAAGCTTATATCGAGAAAATTTTAAAGAAAGTCAAGATGGGCGAACAGGAGCCGCTGGAGGAAGCAATTGCAGAGTTTACTGCGCAGATGGCAAAGACGAGAATGTCTTTACAGAATTACCGGATTCTTGTCATGGAACTGATTGCAGAAATTTTCCGGTTTGGAAGCAACAACCAGATTAACATGGACGAAGTATTTGGCGGTAATAATGATGTATACAATCAGGCGTTACAGTTGGAATCCACAGATGCACTTGGCGCATGGCTGAAGGAAAACTGTATGAAAATGCAGCGCCAGGTGGCAAACGAACGTCAGGACACCACAAAATCTTTTGTGACAAAAGCAGTAGAGTATGTGAAGGAGCATTATGCAGATCAGGAGTTGAGTATTGAGACGATATGCAGTTATCTGAATGTGAGTGCAGCATATTTTTCCACTGTTTTTAAGAAGGAAACCGGAAAAACATTTATCAATTATCTCACGGACTATCGCATGGAGCAGGCAGTGGATCTGCTTTTGACGAAAGACGAGAAAACTTATATTATCGCAGAAAAAGTTGGATATTCCGATCCGAACTATTTCAGCTATGTGTTTAAAAAACAATTTGGAATGTCACCATCAAAATATAAGGCAGGTAAGTTGGGCGAAAAGTGAAAACAATAGAAAAATTTTACCGGAAAATAGCGGAATACCTTGCAAAACGTGTCAAACCCCAGACGATACAGTTTACGATATCGGTTTCATTTACGATCATCTCTGTATGCAGTATGGGGATTCTTGGCGTGACGCTTTATAATCGTTTTGTCAATCGAATGGAGGACATGACGATCGAAAGCTCGGAGCAGCTTTTGAATCAGACTGCCATCAATCTGGAAACATATCTGAGAAACATGCGGCGCATTTCGGATGCGATGTACTATAGTGTCATTAAGGACAAAGATCTTGCGGTAGATTCTGTGGATGAGGAGATGAACCTTTTATATGAGGCGAATAAAGATAATCTGATCAGTATCGCATGTTACACGAACGATGGTAAACTGGTTGCAGCAGCACCGGTCACCAATGAGAAGGATAATTCGGACATTGTCGATCAGGAGTGGTTTGTCAATGCGGTGGATCAGATGGAAAACCTGCATTTTTCCACGCCGCATGTACAGAACCTGTTTGACAATGCAACTTACCGCTATTACTGGGTTGTTTCCTTAAGCCGTGCGGTAGAACTGACAAGCAACGGAAATTCTGCGCTGGGTGTTTTGCTGGTTGATATGAACTACAGCAGCATTGAGCAGCTTTTTAATAAGGCAAATACAGATAATTCATCGGAATATGTCTATCTGATGGACAGCGATGGTGAGATTATCTATCATCCGAAGCAGAAACTGATTTACACGAATCTTTATGAGGAGAATAATCTTGAGGCGGTTCATTATGATGACGGTTCCCATCAGGAGATTTTTCAGGGGGAAAAGAGATTAATTACCGTCAAAACGGTCAGCTATACCGGCTGGAAGATTGTGAGCGTCGTGCCGATGAGCGCCTTTAATATGGGACTTTATGGTACGCGAATGTTTGTGATCATGCTGATGGCATTGTCGATGCTGATGATTATTATCATCAATCAGCTTGTGTCTGCAAGAATCGCAAAACCATTGCAGCGTCTGAATGAATCAGTCAAAGAATGGGAAGCGGGAAATCTGAATCCTACTATATATGTAGGCGGATCGCTGGAAGTAGAACATCTGGGAAAGACGTTGCGCTCTACGGTAGAACAGATTAACCAATTGATGCATGATATATTGTATGAACAGGAAGAAAAAAGAAAAAGTGAACTGGATGCACTGCAGTCACAGATCAATCCACACTTTTTGTATAATACACTGGATTCCATTGTATGGATGATCGAGGGCGAACGCTACGAGGATGCGGTCTTTATGATCACGCAGCTTGCGAGTCTGTTCCGTATCAGTTTAAGCCGCGGGAAAACGATCATCAGCATTGAGGATGAGATCAAACACGCAAAGAATTACATGAATATCCAGAAAATCCGTTATAAAAACAGTTTTGCAATTGATTTTTCCATAGAGGAGGAAATCTTGCACTGCTGTACCGTAAAACTCGTGGTGCAGCCACTGTTGGAAAATGCGATTTATTATGGCGTGGAAGGAATGGACGGTGAAGGCGAGATCCATGTAAAAGGTTACCGGAATGAGGACGATATTTATATAGAAGTCAGCGATAATGGACTTGGCATGCCGCAGGATATGGTGGAACAGCTTCTGACCGATAATAACCGTGTGAGAAAGCATGGTTCCGGTGTGGGTGTGATCAATGTACATAATCGTATCCGCCTGCGGTTTGGCAAGCCATATGGCCTTGAAATCGAGAGTATGCCGGATGAGGGAACCACCATTCGTATCCATCTGCCGTATATTCCATACGAACCGGAAAAACTGGAATTGCTGGAAAACGGAAAGATGCAGGAACTGAAAGGGGGAAAGAGCAATGAAGAAAAATAGGGTTTATTTTGGATTGCTTATTCTTGCCCTGATAGTGACCATTGTCTGGACATCCGCTGGCATGCTTGGAGTGAATAAAGAAGAGAAAAAGTACAGTGTGTCTGTGATCGTCAACGACAGTAACAATGACCGATGGATCGCAATGCGCGAAGGACTGGAGCAGGCAGCGAAAGACGACGATATTCAGTTAAATTATGTTTCTACCGGTGCATTTGCAGGTGAAGACGAAGAAAAGGCGCTGATCGAGCGTGAAGTGGAGAATGGAGCAGATGGAATTATCGTACAGCTTGTCTCAAGCGAGGACACTTATGCAGTTTTTGAGAAAATAGATACCTCTGTAGCGGTGATGTTATTGGAAACAGATGCGGTGTCGGAGGGTGTTTATTCCGTGACAGCCCCGGATAATCTCTGGATCGGTGAAGCACTGGCGCAGACGGTTTTACAGGATTATGGGGACTCCTTATCTGATAAAAAAATTGGGATTCTCAGCGGGAACCAGAATCAGCTTTCCATGCAGCAGAGGCTTGGAAGCGTGAAGAAACTGTTGGAGGATGAGAACATAGAGCCGGTCTGGATTTTATCCGGCCAGGGGGAGGATCTGTCATCGGAACTTGTGACAAAACAGGCGGATGATCCGGTGGATATTCTGATCACGTTGGGAAATGCAGAGACAGAAACGGCAGTGGATTATCTGCAGGCAGATAGCAGTTATAAACGGCAGTTTATGATTTATGGGGAAGGCTGTTCAGATAAGGCAGTATATTATCTGGACAAAGGTGTTATAAAGACACTTGTAGTACCAAATGAATTTAACATGGGATATCAGAGTGTACATACGATTGCGGAACAAATCAAATACAAGTTTTCCAGTGCTGAGAGCACAACGGTGGAAAGTCTTGTGATCAACAGGCAGAATCTGTATGATGAGGAGAATCAGAAGATTTTATTCCCGATCGTACAGTAAATCAGGAGAATCATGGTATAGGGAAAACAGGAAGAAGGAGAGAAAGGTACGGCATGAGAAGTGCAAAACAGAGAATTTCAAGTGCATTGATTCTGGCAGTGGGTGCATCAATGCTTATGGGGTGTGAGCTGCCAGAGAGAAATACACAGGTGAAAAGTATCAAGATCGGTGTGACACTTTATGATCAGTATGATGCTTTTCTTTCTGAGCTGATGGAAGATTTTAACACCTATGCAGCAGCGAAGGAAGAGGAGACAGGAATCGCCATTAATGTGGAAGTCTATAATGCGTCACAGAGTCAGGCGACACAGAACAATCAGGTGGAAGCTATGGCACAGGATGGATGCGACATTATCTGTGTAAACTTAGTGGATCGTACGGATCCTACAACGGTCATTGATCTTGCGGAGAAAAATGATATCCCTGTCATTTTTTTCAACCGTGAGCTGGTGGAAGAGGACTTAGAGCGCTGGGATAAACTGTATTATGTGGGGGCGAAGGCATTTGAATCTGGAATGATGGAAGGACAGATTGCCGCAGCGGCGTTTTTACAGGATCCATCGGTCGACAGAAATCAGGACGGAGTCTACCAGTATGTTGTACTTGAGGGGGAGCCAGGGCATCAGGATGCAATTGTCCGCACGGAATACTCGGTGAATACGATTGTTTCCAGCGGAATTGAGGTGGAAAAATTAGGTTATGCCATTGCCAACTGGAACCGTGCGCAGGCACAGAATAAAATGACGCAGCTTTTGAGCCAGAATGGCAATAAAATAGAGTTAGTGATCGCAAACAATGACGATATGGCGGTGGGCGCAATCGACGCATTGAAAGCCTCAGACCTAAGCCGGGAGGAATGGCCGGTAGTGGTCGGAATTGACGGCACCAATGTTGGACTTGAGGCAGTGAAGAATGGCGAGATGGTCGGTACCGTCTATAATGACAAAGAAGGACAGGCAAAGGGAATGTTGGAACTTTCTTTTGCACTTGCCACGGGCGGAAATCTGGATGATCTGAATCTGGAGGATGGAAAATACATAAGAATGCCTTATGCAAAAGTCGGACCGGATGATGTGGATGAATATTTGAACAGATAACGTTTCCGGCAGACAGGAAATGAATGGGAGCAAAGATTTGAAGACAATCATTTATTTTAAAGGTGTTTATGACACGCTTGATTTATTTACAGATCACCTGATCGAGGCGTTTGAATCCATGGGATATGGGACATTTGTGTATCACACCGCAAATGAGGAAGTGAGCAAAAAGATGCTTCTCCGTCTTCTGGACGAATCACAGGAATTTGCAGTAGTGACATTTAATAACCTCGGATACAATCTTTCTTTTGAGTGGTCAAAAGCAGTGGAGGATGAAGAGGGAAAACCGGAAGAACATAATATATGGAATTATTTTCATATCCCATATATTGATATTCTCATGGATCATCCGTTTCATTATGAAAAACCGCTTTGCAATATGCCGGAAACAGCCGTGATCCTCTGCACCGATCGGAACCATGTGAAGTATATCCGGCGTTTTTTCAAAAACATCCATCAGACAGATTTCCTTCCACATGCAGGAGTGGAACTGGGACATAAGCATAAACCTCTCAATGAACGCAATATCGATGTACTGTATGCAGGGGCACTTCCAATCTATACGGTTGCAAAGATGATCCCGGATCTTCATTCCATCCCGGAAGTCGACGGCGAGGATATGATGCAGTCGGTGCTGGGCGAACTGGTGCAGCACCCGGAACAGACGACAGAACAGGCGATAGAAGCATATGTAAAGTCAGTGAGTGGAGATATATCTGACGAGCGTTTGCAGGAGATCATTGTAAAAATGCGGTTTCTGGATTCCTACGCGACTTCTTTTTTCCGGGAGCAGGCGGTGCGGATTCTTGTGGAGAGCGGCATTCATGTGACGGCGTATGGCGTGGGCTGGGATCAGTGCGAATGGAGTGATAATCCGTATCTGACATATGGGGGAAAGGTGCTTGCACCGCAGATTCTTCCACTTATGAACGATTCCAAGATCGTGTTAAATACCATGACCTGGTTTAAGGCGGGCGCGCACGACCGTATCTTTAATGGTATGCTTGCAGGTGCGGCGGTGGTGACAGATGATTCCACTTACCTGCGCAGAACATTTACGGATGGAAAAGAACTTGTGATGTTTTCCTTAAAGGAACTGCAGACACTGCCGGAACGGGTATTTGACTTGTTCGGTCACAGTTCCCGTATGCAGGAGGTGGCGGATTGTGGATATTGTGCCGCAAAAGAGGGACATACGTGGAAAAGCAGGGCAGAGTATATCCGCGAGTGCTATTTTGACTGAAGATCATATGCTGTAAAAGATGGAGGAACAAAGAATTAATGCGCATTTTAATGTACCGTTGGAAAGCATACAATTACCGGGATATTGAACAGACATTCCGCCTGTTGGGACATATGGTGGATAACATTGAGCAGGAACTTGGAAATTATGACATTGATCCTGAGTTTGAGGCGAAAATCGAAGTGCTGATGGAAAAAAATCATTATGATATGGTGTTTACGGTCAATTATTTTGCGCTGATCTCGAACTCCTGCCAGAAAATGGGTGTGAAATATGTGTCGTGGACGTGTGATAATCCACTGATCAGTATGTATCATGTCTCTGTTTTTAATGACTGCAACTACATTTTTACGTTTGATAAGACAAATTATCTGGAATTTAAAGAGATGGGGGTAAAACATATCTGGTATCTTCCTCTCGCGGTGGATGTTGACCGCATTGACATGATTCTGCAAAAGTCAGAGGACAGTGCAAAATACTGCGGTGACATTGCATTTGTGGGAAGCCTTTACGAGAGGAATTCCTACGACAGGATCAAGCCTACGCTGCCGGAATATCTGAGGGGATATTTTGATGCGGTGATGGAAGCGCAGCTTAACATCAGTGGTGCAAATATCGTGGAACCAATGCTCACAACGGATATTTTAGAACAACTGCAACAGCATTTTTCGCTGGAAAAGTCGGAGGGTTCTTTCTCAGATCTCGGACTGATCTTTCAGACGACGGTGCTTGGGTTTAAAATTGCGGAGATTGAGAGACGGCGTGCGCTGATTGAACTGTCAAAACATTTCCGTGTGAATGTGTACAGTAACAGTAATGTCTCAGACCTTGTGCGGGTGCAGTACTGTGGTTCTGTCGATTATTGGAGCGAGATGCCAAAAGTGTTCCACGAGTCGAAAATTAACCTGAACTTCACGATCCCCAATATTAAAAGCGGAATTCCGCTCCGCATGTGGGATGTACTGGGGGCGGGCGGATTTCTGATGACGAATTACCAGGCGGAGATACCTCTTTATTTTAAGGAAGGGGAAGATCTGGTATGTTTTGACGGCGTGGAAGATTTGGCGGAGAAAGCCGGCTATTACCTGGAGCATGAGAAGGAACGGAGAGAGATTGCCCGCAATGGCTATGAGAAAGTGAAACAGCACCATTCTTATGTAAACCGTATAGAGACAATTTTAGAGACGATCGCATAAAAAAGACTGTTACATGAATGGAAAATTCGTGTGACAGTCTTTTTAACAATAGCGGTCTAACATCATTCCAGAGTAGATCGAGGTGATATATGGTGTTGCAAAATTGTGTCCCGGGTTCTTATAGGCGACAATAATTTTGTTTACATAATTCATCGGGTCGATGGATGCCTGTGTGGCTTTGCTGTTTAAGGTGTCCTTAAACTCATTTAAAACTGAAAAATTATCATGCGCATCTTCTGCAGTTACGGCATCGTAAAGCAGATTGCGGTCGATATGCAGATAATTGTCGGCATCTAATTCCAATCCCATTGCTTCTAATTCATTGCGGTAGTCCTTTGCAACACTGCTCATGTCAGAAACGAGCTTGTTGGGATTCTGGGGATCGGCATACGAATGACCGATCTTGATCACTTCGTTATAAACATTGGCAAGCTTGCTGACATTGTCCGCAACAGCATCGGCATCTGTTTTGAAATCGATCGTTGCCTCGGAACCATTCTTGCTGACACCCTTTAATGTCAGGTCAAACTGGTTGTTTACCGTAATTGAATTTGAGTAGGAAGAGTGTTCGTTCCCATTCAATACAAAAGAAGAATTACCGGCTTCCTGCGCAACCTGGTTGATCCCTAAAAGCTTCATGGCATGCATGGAGGAGGGACTGGCATCCGGCAGAATCTGGAACAGATATTCTTCACCATCTGCAATGCCGGTCTGGTTGGAGGAGAGCACAAGTGCATTTTCTCCTTTTTCGTTCTGAACCATAGATGCAGTGATGCCGATTTTGGAATGATTGATCAATTGCATCAGCTTTTGCTGGACATCAGCATTGGAATCCTTACGGTCGACAGAAAACTGAAATTCGTAAGAGTTCGTATTTGTGTTCAGGTCAAAGGAATAAATGCCGGGTGTAAACTGATAACGGTCCGGCTGAAGGTAATTTCCCTGATTGATCTGTTCTGTTGCCAACTGCTTTACTGCTATATGAAAGGAAGCTGTATCCGGAGTGTCGTCGTTTCCAATGTATTCTGCGGTTACGACATCTTCATCCGATGACTGGGCAATCTTTTTGGAAAAAGCTTTTTCAATGCCCTGGTCGCTGCTTGAAAGTGAAGCTGCGATATGCTGGATGTCTCCGACACTTTCCTTGATATCAATCGCATATTTTTTCGCTTCCCCAAGGTTTTTGATTTTGTACAGAGGGGATTCTTTATTTGTTTTTACAATTTTATTATAGGTGTCACGCAACTGGCTTTTCTTGTGCGTGTCATAGCGCGATACAGTCGAATTGCCATAAGTACTCAGATAGTACTGGTAGGCACTGTCAATGGCTGCCATAGATGTTCCCCTCCTTTCTTCCTTGAAATCATAATGTAGTACTTTCTTAATACAATAAGAAGTAATTCGTTATGCGGGGATGAAAATCCGTTTCATTAGATTACAGAATATATATCGGTAGTTCTATAAAAAATATTTATCTTTTTTTTATATTATCATGGGGAAAGTGGAAAAAAGCAAGAAAAAATCAAAAAAATTTGTTGACGACCAATATTCTGTGTGATATATTAGTCTAGCGATGGAAGTAGGTCTTTTTTTTATGCCTTTTTTTAGGTCGGACTTATTTTCGACTAAAAGGTGTAGAAAAACACAAAGAATTTAATGGAGGTGGAAGTTGTGCGCACGAAAATAACACTGGCATGTACAGAATGCAAGAATCGTAATTACAACACGACAAAAGACAAGAAAGCTCATCCAGACAGAATGGAAACCAAAAAGTATTGTAGATTCTGTAAGACTCATACATTACACAAGGAAACCAAATAGTTTAGCTGGGTGAAGGAGTGAGAAAATGGGAGAAACCGAGAAATTAGAAAAAGCTCCAGAAAATGGTCAGCGCATGAGCCTGCTGACGAGACTGTCGAGCTGGTTTACCGGTCTCAAGGCTGAATTTGGCAAAATTATTTGGCCAGACAAACAATCACTTGCAAGACAGACAGGAGCCGTTGTTGCGACGTCTGTTGTTTTAGGTCTTATCATCGCCCTTCTGGATTTCCTGATTCAGTATGGCGTTGATTTCCTTGTAGGTTTAAGTTTTTAATTGGAGGCAAAGGTAATTATGGCAGAAGCACACTGGTATGTAGTTCATACCTACTCAGGATATGAGAATAAGGTAAAAGCCAATATCGACAAGACAATCGAAAACAGACATCTGGAAGATCAGATCTTAGAGGTCCGTGTTCCGATGCAGGACGTTGTTGAGATGAAGAATGGC
>ERZ808240.1180-NODE-1180-length-33017-cov-13.428311_pt1 | contig 33017 bp, 31 predicted proteins | sample MGYA00521084_ERZ808240 | MGnify/ENA primary metagenome ERZ808240 (study PRJEB31516, sample SAMN03275571) | gut metagenome | biome: mammalia-associated habitat; material: feces | host: Papio cynocephalus | place: Kenya | collected 2012-08-06 ... | reverse complement strand
TTGTCATGTCCATATATCTGCACATACTCTTCAATCAATTCTTTTACGGTAGTACACTGTGGAACTTCAAATTTTCCAATAGACTGCTTATACTCGATTTCCTTTTTTCGCTTTTCCGCTTCTTTCTGTGTGGCAAAGGTTTCAGAAGTTGTATGTTCTTCCCCATTATCATCCAGAATTTTATATACCACAGAATACGTCTTTCCCCGGTGCCTGATAAATGCCATGTCACATCACCCCTTCCCTGTTTTCATTCAGCCAGTTCAAAAACTGCTGCCTGTGAATTCTCAAAACCTTTCCGGCTCCGATACACTGGAATTCTCCAGACTGCATCCATTTAGTAACTGTCGATACACTCACTCCTGCCAGTTCCGCTGCATCCTGTCTGGATATATATTCTTTTATCTCCAAGGATAATGCATCTTTTTCCTGTGACATCTGGGTTTCTTTCTGTTTATCCCCATCATCCAGGATGTGATACACATTCTGAGCATTAAGGAATAACTGAAAACTCTTTCTGGTGATCCACCTTTTATTATTGCAAATAGTGGAATCCAGAAGTCTTCCAATCTCTTCGCATCTTGCAATCTTTGCCAGTTTTTCCCGTGAAATCCCAAGCAAATCCGCCGCATCCTGCAAACAGACGTAATCTTTTTCCAGCTCCTCTGCTGTTGGAATATATGTGACCTTGCGGTATATATCCTGATCTGCATACCATTTTTCAAATATATCAACCGGAATGCGTCTTACAAAATCCACTGTAATATATTCAAGCTTTTCATTTTTCCAGATATCGTACAGGTCACAGTCATGTATTCCCAAAATATTTGCAGCTTCCTTAAATGAATAAGATTTTTCCCTTAGTTCTTTTCCCGGCGCCTCACCAACTAATTTTCTATACTTCACCTGATTGGCATACCATTTTTCAAAACTTTCAAGATCAATCCTCATCACTCCTCCGATTGTCTCTGTCCTGAAAAATTTCCTATGAACCAACCAATAACTCTCTGTCTTCTTTAATCCAAGCAATTTTCGCATCTCCGGCACTGACATGGTGCGACGAAGGGCCTGTTCCTGCTCAGTCTGATGCTGTTCGATCTGCGTCCTGATTTTCTGTATATCATTCATAGCATCCATCCGCATACCTCCTTCCGCTCACAATATAACACGCAAGTCTTGCTATCATTTAGAAGGTAAATTACATTTTTTCAGTTTTCTGGTCCAGCCATTCATCAAAGCTCTTCTTAGAAATACGATACTTTGTTCCAATCTGGATCCAGCGGAATTCATTCTTCTTCAATAATTCATATACTGTCGGCCTGCTGATACCTAAGATTTCCTGCAATTCCTTTACTGTATAGCAGCGCTTTTCCTGGGTAGATACGATATTTTCCATTATGCGATACCTCCCATTCTTCCATCCATAAACCCAATGACCTGTTTCTTCACTCTGGAACGGATCTTATGGATCTTCTGCTGTGCAGATTCATAAGTGATTCCCTGCTCCTCTGCAATATCAACCAGGTTCTTCTCACCACAGAGATATTTTTCAAAAGTCTCTTTCTCTGTACCTAGAATACATAACTGACGTCTGAAAAGCTCATAGTCTTTTCTCATATCTCTCAGTAAATACGCATCACGCATATATTCATCTGCCCGGTCCACACCGTCCATCACGTCACCGGAAAAATCACAGTTGATCAGTGCTTCTCTGGTCAGCACATTTCTGATTGCCTTTTTAGCTGTCGGATCACTTGTCATGCCTCCTGTCTGCACCCTGACACCAAGATCTGCGATATCCTGACGGCTGTTGCTTTCCTTTTCACACTCGATCATGTATCGAAGACCTTCCGTATATCCGTCCACGATCCCCATAAAATCTGTATAGTGTCTGATAATGATGTCCACTCTTTTTGCTGATGTTGCATTTACATATATCTTGATCAGATTCTTTTCTGCCATCTATAATCTCCTCCTGTTTCTCGTAAATTGCTTTTATTTACTCTTCTTTACAGGTATTATTGTAGATAAACACGGAGTAAAAATCGTTCCCCAAACAATAGACAAAAAGTATATTCTGAATAGACTCCTTCAAATGAATAATGCTTTTATTTCTTGTAATTATATCAATATTGAACCAAATGCAATTGCAAAAATGCAACGAATAATATATAATATTCGTTGCAAAGGAGGTTTATTTATATGTCCAGAAACTATATGCAGGAAATTAAAAATCGAATCCTGTCTTCCGAAGATGGCTCGGTTTTTTCCACTTCTGATTTTGCGGATATTGCTGATACCAACACGGTTCGTTCAGCATTATATCGCCTTGTTAAGGATAATATTCTTCGCAGAATTATAAATGGAATTTATGAAAAACCAAAATACAGTAAATTACTTGATGAATATGTAGCTGCTGATCCTGCTGCCGTTGCACAGGCATTAGCCCGCAGTTATCATTGGACCATCGCTCCATGTGGGAATACTGCCCTTAATTTACTTGGACTTTCCACTCAGGTAACAGCTGTCTGGTCCTATATCAGTGACGGACCTTATAAAACCTATGAATGGAATTCTACAAAACTTGAATTCAAACACCGGACCAATAAAGAAGTTACCGGTCTGTCCTATATGACAAGTCTGGTAATTCAGGCATTGAAAACATTAGGAAAAAATAATGTAACCCCGGAAGTTATCCAGATTCTTTCAGCAAAACTCTCTTTATCCGAAAAACAGGCTTGTCTGAAAGAAGCAACGGAATCCACCGACTGGGTTTATGATACAATACGACAAATATGTGGAGGTAATACACTATGAGAAAAATTGCATGCCTGCCAGATCATGACAGAAGAGAGCTCTTCCGAAATACCGCTGATAAAATGGGCTTAAATGATGCTATTGTAGAAAAAGATTTCTGGGTATGCTTTACCCTGGATTATTTATTTCACCGCTGTCCATGGAAAGACTCCATCACTTTTAAGGGTGGAACAAGCCTTTCAAAAGCATTTAATCTGATCAGCCGTTTTTCAGAAGACATTGACTTGATCCTTGACTGGCGCGTACTGGGCTATGGAAAACTGGAACCCTGGGAAAAACGATCCAATACAAAACAGGATGCATTTAATAAAGAAGCTAATAACCGGGCTGAGATTTTTCTTGCAGAACAATTCTGTCCTACCATAAAAAAGGAACTGTCATTAGAACTGGGGTGCGACGCTAATATTTACATAGATGAGAATGACAAACAGACTGTTATTTTCGCTTATCCAAATCTGTTCACAAATCCTTCTACCCTACAGGTAATCCGCCTGGAAATCGGAGCATTAGCAGCCTGGACACCTGCTAAGATTGCAAGTATTGAACCGTATACAGCTGTATACTACCCAAAAATCTTTGAGCAGAAAAATACTGAAATTCTTACCGTTTCACCAGAGCGTACCTTTTGGGAAAAGGCAACAATTCTTCATCACGAAGCCAACAGACCGGAACATCTGGATATGCCACAACGGTATTCCAGACATTACTATGATCTCTATAGAATGGCTCAGACCCCAGTAAAAGATGTTGCCTTCTCTCACATAGATCTTCTGAAAACAGTCGTTGATTTTAAAATGAAATTTTATCCAAGAGCATGGGCTAAATATCCAGAAGCAATTCCCGGCACCTTAAAACTGATTCCACCAAAATACCGCTTTCCTGCCCTCATCAGTGATTATGAAGCCATGAAAGATATGTTATATGGCGATATTCCAAGCTTCGATACTATTATGGAATCGGTTCGCCAATTAGAGAAAGAAATCAATTCCCTTTAAAATAATTTGAACGATTGAAGACCAAACGCGATGATTACCTTACCCGAAAGGAGGCTGAGTGATTATGAAAACTTGGAATGACTATAAGGAACATGTAAGAACCATTGATTCTGAAACTACAAAAGACATAGATGAAGTTGAATATGTCTCATCCATCATAAGTGATATGACAGAACAGCATACTTCTCTTGACCTTAACCAATTTCTAACGGATGTTTATATTTTGTTTCGCTGACAAATTTGTTATTGAAATTGCAATTTTGTATGAAAAAGCGGCAATGAAACTATCTTCATTGCCGCTTCAACTGTTCCCAGCGGGAATCGAACCCACAACTAGTGCTTAGGAGGCGCTTGTTATATCCATTTAACTATAGGAACATATACACAACTGATAGTATACCGAAAATATCACTATTTTGCAACCTTATTCCTCAGGAAAATTAATATATCCCTGGAGCCAGATCACGCCTTTGAAACGGCGTCCCACCTGGGGTTCTCCGTAAAGATCCTTAGCGTTGATACACACGTCAAAAGATAATTCGTTGCACAGGATCGTGAGAATATATACTTTTTCTCCCGTGACATCATTGGTCACCAGACGAAGCTCTGTGATCTCTCCCAGTACGGAGTACTGGTCACACTCCACTCCATAGGGCATAAAATAAGTGTCCACCAGACTGAAAATGTCGTCTTTCTGGATTCTGCGAGAAATGGTGGTGTACATATCCATATCTTCCAGCGTCAGGGTCTCAATGGCATCTTCGTCTCCCTGTCTGGCGGCTGCCAGGAGTTTATTACGGTTAGCAGAATCTCTTTTCACCCGCAGAACCTGTTCTTCATCCTTTTTAATAGGGAGCAGAATACTTCCGTTCAAAGACAGCCCGGATAAAGTCAGTGTCGTGCCGCGAATCGGCAGTTTTCCGGTACTCTGCGCCTTGATATAAGGAATTCTGTTACGCAGATAGAAAATCAGAGAAATTCCCACCTTGATATCATCACAGATACCGGCGTAAGAATCCTTATCCGCATGACGTTCCACGGATACGTCTTCATAAGAAGTGACTCCGCTTCCCGTCAGATAAGGGAAATAGTATTCATAGATAAACTTATCGTTATCATCAAATTCACCACAGACGGCTACACCAAAAGTCCCGGATTCTACGGGATCTTTGGTAGCGGTGTGATTTTTGCTGAATTCTCCGAGAAGAATACCCTCCTGATTCATGGTATATGCCCGGTGATCAGAATTCATGATCACATCCGTCAACAAATCCTTTAATTTCTTCCGGTCAGTATATTCACTAAATCCGATGGCTCTCATATATTTATGCAAAAAATCACCTTCTTTCTGTCTGTGTCATTATATTATGATGCCAGGTTCAAAAGGTCTAAACCCACATGAGCTTGCTCATAGGTGGGTGAAAGACCTTAGGATCCGCCCCGAAATGAGCATAAAAATATGCGAATAGAGGGTAGGGTGCTATGTGCCTGTGGCACATGTCTAGCACGGAGCGGAGAAGTAGGAGTGCGTAGCACGGAACAATCCGTAGTATTCTATCATTTCTTAGGCAGAACTTTCTCCATGCCACCCATGTAAGGACGCAGAGCAACGGGAATATTCACGCTGCCATCCTCATTTACGTTGTTCTCCAGAAATGCGATCAGTCCTCTGGGAGAAGCCAATACGGTATTGTTCAGTGTGTGTACCAAATAAGTTCCGTTTTCACCCTTGGTACGGATACCCAGACGTCTTGCCTGTGCATCACCCAGAGTAGAACAGGAACCAACCTCAAAGTACTTCTTCTGTCTGGGGCTCCATGCCTCAACGTCGCAGGATTTTACCTTAAGATCTGCCAGGTCACCGCTACAGCACTCCAGAGTACGAACCGGTACATCCAGGCTGCGGAAGAACTCTACGGTATAGGACCACATCTTGTTATACCAGTCCATGGAATCCTCGGGCTTACACAGTACTACCATTTCCTGCTTCTCGAACTGGTGTACGCGGTAGACACCTCTCTCCTCGATTCCGTGAGAACCTACTTCCTTACGGAAGCAAGGGGAATAAGAAGTCATGGTAATAGGCAGGCTCTTCTCGTCTACGATCTGACCCTTGAACTTACCGATCATGGAATGCTCGGAAGTACCGATCAGGTACAGATCCTCGCCTTCGATCTTATACATCATGGCTTCCATTTCTGCGAAGCTCATAACGCCGTTTACAACACTGCTGCGGATCATGAAAGGAGGAATGCAATAAGTAAATCCCTTGTCAATCATGAAGTCTCTTGCGTAGCTGATCATTGCAGAATGAATTCTTGCTGCATCGCCCATCAGGTAATAGAAACCATTACCACTGGTGCGTCCTGCGCTCTCTTTGTCCAGACCATTCAGACGATCCAGAATATCTGCATGATAGGGAACCTCAAACTCAGGAACTACAGGCTCGCCGAATTTTTCGATTTCTACGTTCTGGCTGTCATCCTTACCAATAGGAACAGACGCATCAATAATGTTGGGAATAACCATCATGATCTTGGTGATCTTCTCCTGCAACTCGGTCTCGGAAGCTTCCAGCTCTGCCAGACGCTTTGCACCTGCAGCTACTTCTGCCTTCTTTGCTTCTGCCTCTTCCTTCTTGCCCTGACCCATCAGTGCACCGATCTCTTTGGAGATACGGTTTCTGGAAGCACGCAGGTCATCTGCTTCCTGCTTTGCCTTTCTGCTCTCAGCATCCAGTGCGATCACCTCATCTACCAGAGGCAGCTTTTCATCCTGATATTTTTTGCGGATGTTCTCCTTGACTACCTCGGGATTTTCTCTTAAAAATTTAATGTCTATCATGACTTCCTCCATTCTGCTGTTCTGATTCAGACAGCATTATTCTAATCCTTTTTCAATATACACATTCAGAACTTTTACGAGATTCAGAATTTTCTCTTCTTCTAATTCCTGTCCATTCTTATCCCGGATGATACGGATTACGGGACGATCCTGGAAATCTTTGTTCTGCGATACTACGATTGCTTCTTCTCCGTCGCTGGTCAGTACATGACTTCCGGCGGGGTAAACTGCAGTAAAACTTAAAAACGCGTCTACTATTTTACCATTATATTTCACATTTTTAAAGCTTTTTAGATATTCTACCGCTTCATAAACTCTGCTGTGTCTCTGAGCGATGCCACAGATCATCTCATCAAAGGCATCACATACTGCAACGATCTGGCAGGAAAAAGGAATCTCCGCTTCCTTTAATCTGAGAGGAAAACCGGATCCGTCCAGCCTCTCATGATGATACAGAATAATCTTCTTTACTTCATCGGAGATCCATTCCTCATCTTTGACGGAAGTATATCCGTAGACCGGGTGCTTTTTATACTCAGCCAGTGCTTCCGGCTTCATATCTTCCATGGATTTGCCTTCGTAATCCAAAGTCGTATACCGGAGTCCAATATCGTGCAGCAGGCAGCCTACGCCAATATCATGAATCACACTTTTATCTACCTTCAGTCGAAGTGCTGTCAGAATTGCCATGGCACTTAAGCTGATGGAATGTTCGTAGATATCTGCACTTCTCTCCCGGATGTCAAATACTTTTTCTACGACTTCTTTTTCATCCAGAATATTCGTGATAATCTCATCTGCCGCCTGGGTCAGACCCTGCAGTTCCTTATTATTCTGATAAGTGTGTCTCTCGAGAATACTTTTTACTTTACTTTTTATCGTTTTTTCTATATCATTTTTAAGTATTACTATTTCACTTGCCTGATCCTCTTTTACATAGACCTCCAGGATACCCATTTCTTCTATTTTAGAAATGTACTCTTTTTTTAATATTGCGCCTTCCGGAAGAATGATCTGATAATCCCAAGTCATCAATGACTGTGCAAGAATTTCGTTTCCGGTCAGCTCGCTCAGTTTCATTCTCTTCATATGCTGCTTCCTCTTTTATTCCCCCATTGCCATGGAAAGTGCTTCTGCTTCCTCAGCTCCCAGATCAATCACACACTGTCCGAGTTTGATCTCCTTGGTGTAAGAATAGCAACCCTCGGAACTATGAACGGAATTAATAATAAATCCATTATTATTTTCATCCAGCAGTGCCAGGGAAAAACTCAACTGTCCGCCCATTTGGTTAAATGCATCGTATTTTACCAGACCCATTTTCTGATAAGCGGATTCCATATTCTTATATAAAGTACGAATATCCTTTTTATTTTTCTCTGTATTTGCCTTGAGGAATTTATTGTCCTCATACAGACCTGCAATATCCTGTTCCAGGCTGGCGCCATCTTTACCCGTGAGGAACTTATCCAGTCTCTTTTTTAATTTACTTGTTTTTCGGATCTGTACGATCAACAGAATCATAAAAATGAGTAACAGCAGGATTGCCACTGCCATTCCGATCAGAAGGTACCCTAAGTCAAATCCACCCAAACCTATCTGATTCAAAAAAGTACTACCTGTCATAATACTCTCCTTCGTATCTCTACTTCTTTCTCTCTTACTTATTCAGTGCATCCAGGAGTCTGTCCAGATCCTCATGATTGTAAAATTCAATTTCAATTTTACCGGATCCTTCTCCCTTGGATATCACAGTTACTTTTCTGCCAAGCTTTTGTTTCAGCTTTTCTTCAATATCCTGGTAGATTACCTGCATGGTTTTATCATCCACTTTTTTGGGCTTTGCTGGTTTATGTAAATTCTTTACCAGTTTCTCTACATCACGTACACTCAGTTTTTCATCAAAAATGCGCTGTGCCAAATTATACTGTTCTTCCGGATTCTCCACTGCCAGTAAAGCTCTCGCATGTCCGGTGCTGATCATTTCATCTACCACCATGCGCTGCACTTCTTCGTTCAGTTTTAGAAGCCGGATAGAGTTGGTAACTGCTGCACGGCTCTTGGATACTCTCTCTGCCACTTCATCTTGCTTCAGATGAAACTCTGTTAAGAGTCTCTTATATGCCTGTGCTTCTTCAATCGGATTCAGATCTTCACGCTGGATATTCTCAATTAGGGAAATCTCCACGATCTCCTGCTCCGTATAATTACGAATGATAACCGGGACTTCCTTCAGACCCGCCAGCTTTGCTGCACGCCATCTTCTCTCGCCGGCGATAATCTCATAATAATCCTTGCGGTCCTGCACTAAGATTGGCTGTAACAGACCGAACTGCTTAATAGAATCTGCCAGTTCCTGCAGAGCATCCTCATCGAAATTTTTACGGGGCTGTTCTCTGTTAGGCTCTACCTTTGTGATTTTCACAAGGGTCTGCGGTTCTTTTCCTTCTGTTACTGTCTCCGCTTTTGACTTTGCTACTGTTTCTTTTTTTGTCTTTGTCTCCCCTAATGCATTAGGTATCAGAGAATCCAAACCTTTTCCCAATCCTCTCGCTGCCATACCGTTCTTCTCCTATACTTTCTTACTTGTTCTTAATTACTTCTTCTGCAAGCTGCATGTATGCTTCCGCTCCAGCGGATTTTGGATCATACATATTAATAGGCATACCATAACTGGGAGCTTCTGCTAATCTGATATTTCGGGGAATTAATGTATTATACACCTTTTGATTCAGATTTTGTTTAACATTTTCTACCACCTGCATAGACAGATTGGTACGGGAATCATACATAGTGAAAACCACACCATCAATACTAAGATCCGGATTCAGTCTCTCTTTTACCAGATTAATGGTATGGATCAACTGGCTCAATCCTTCCAGCGCATAATATTCGCACTGAATAGGAACCAGCACACTGTCTGCTGTTGTCATGGAATTAATCGTCAACATATTCAGGGAAGGAGGACAATCAATAATAATAAAATCATAATCATCCTTAACATAATCCACTTCGTTCTTTAATATGAATTCCTTCTTATCTACTCCGATCAGTTCGATCTCAGCCGCTGCCAAATTTACATTGGAAGGAACTACCGATACATTCTTGATGATATCTGAAATAATACAATCTCTGATAGAACACTCTCCCAAAATCAGTTCATAAATTGTATTTTCCAATTCATTTTTTTCAATACCAAATCCACTGGTAGTATTTCCCTGCGGATCTGTATCAATTACTAATACCTTTTTACCTTTTGCAGCCAGAGATGCAGACAAATTAATGGACGTAGTTGTCTTACCTACGCCACCCTTCTGGTTTGCTATTGCAATAATTCTACCCATACTTATTTTTTCACCATGTCTTTCTTATTGATTTAGCCGTGCAAACCTCTGGACTGTCTGTCCATATCTTCTACTACAATATCATAGATTTCTCCGAGAGAAGCACAATACTCCAGAACCTTCCAAGGCTCATTGGTATGGAAATGAATCTTGATCAACTCTTCATCTCCTACTGCCAGCAGGCAATCACCTTTGAAATGTTCTGTAATGTAGTCATTAATTTCATCTTCATCCAGATCGGTACCTTCAATTAATAATTGTGTATCATATTTGAATTCTAACATTATGAAATCCTCCATTCTGTAATGTAAAACCACTTCTATAATAATAGCATGAGCATTTCTATGTTACAAGGTAAAAATGCTACAAAAAGTTGATACTTTATACACATTTATCGGGCATACACTAGATGTTGTAGAATTGTATTTCGCGTTTTTCCCGTAAGTATCATGTTTCACACTCCTTTCATAAAATGTTTCACAATTTCAGCCACTACATCTTGGGTTTCAATGTTTCACGTGAAACATTATCTAGTATAGTTTTCTTATAGATTTATAAAATGTTTCACGTGAAACATTTTATAATTTTACCCCTATATCTAGTATCAATTTTTTTTAAAAAAGGATATGTATGTAACTTGTTTTGAACTACTGTCTATGATAGGATAAAAATGCAGTGGTACATTTTTAGTACGAAGCGAAGCAAAAAAATTTAAGTATATATTACGGAACAATCCGTAGGCATCAAAGTTGGGGGCTTTTGACCCCGACATCATAATAACGAGGTATATAACAATGGCTATTGATAAAGTAAGAGAATATTTTAAAACCTATCAAATGGATAATCATATTATGGAATTTGATGTATCCAGTGCAACAGTAGAATTAGCAGCAGAAGCTTTACACTGTGAAGGAAAACGTATTGCCAAGACAATGTCCTTCTTAGTTGGTGATCAGCCGATATTAATAGTAACTGCCGGGGATACAAAAATCGATAATGCAAAATACAGACACTTTTTTGGAGCAAAGGCGAAAATGATTCCGGGAAATGAAGTGGAAAGTATTATCGGTCATGCGATTGGTGGTGTATGTCCGTTTGCAATTAATGATAATGTGAAAGTATATTTAGATGAATCATTGAAAAGATTTGAAACTGTATTTCCGGCTGCAGGAAGTTCTAACAGTGCGATTGAATTAACAATCCCTGAATTAGAAAAATATTCGAACTTCCTGCAGTGGGTAGATGTCTGCAAAGGTTGGCAAGAATCTAATACAATTTAATCAGATCATTTTTGATAGCAAATACAGCTGCTTGTGTTCGATCAGATACATCAATCTTTTTGAAAATGTTAGATATATGATTTTTTACTGTTCTCTCACTGATATTCAGAGATGTTGCAATCTCCTTATTGAACATTCCGTTAGCGACTTCGATAAGTACTTCCAACTCTCTCTTCGTCAGACTATTGATTTTCTCTTTGTCAATATCTCTGGATACCAGTCGACTGTTCAATGCCGGTACCAGACTGGGCTGAATATAAGTTTCTCCCTGCATAATACAATTAATGGCATTTTTCAGTTCTGCGGATTCTGCATCTTTCATAATATAACCATCTACACCAATATCCACAGCCTTCAAAAGGTATTCAACTTCATTATGTACTGTTAATACCAATACTTTAACTGAGATGTTTTTCTTCTTAATTTCCTGCAGAACTTCTATTCCATTCATAACAGGCATGTTAATATCCAAAAGCAGTATATCAGGATGAACCGCAAGTAACTGCTCCATACATTCTACACCGTTATTAGCTTCGGCAATCACAGAGATTGTTCCGTCGAATTCCAGTAACTGACGGATTCCTTCTCTCATAAGAACATGATCATCTGCCAACATAACTTTTATACTCATATATATCCTCGCTTACTTATGTATACTTATGCTTTGTTCTGGCTGCCCCTTTTTTCAGCTGGATGTACTGGATGTAAATCTAAGGGAATTTTAATCTCTATCAAGGTACCATGGTCAATTACAGAACTAATATGAATAGTACCATTTAGTAAACCGACACCTTCATGGATCAATGCCAAACCAAAATGACTGTTTGCTTTATCTTCCGCTTCTTCCATAGTAAATCCTTTACCATTATCCTGTATTAAAATCTCATATTGCTGCTCTGTTTTTTTACAATGGAATAATACCCTGGTAGCCTGTGAATGTTTTTTTATATTCAACAGACATTCCTGAACCACACGATATAAGGTAATACAGAAATAATCATCTGTTTCACATGAAACATCGTCAATTTCCACATCCATTGTATATTCTCTGTCAGCATTCAGAAGATCTAATAATCTCTCAAAAGAAGCCTTTAATCCCAGATCATCAAATGTCATAGGACGCAGATTGAATATAGTACTTCTGATATCTTCAATAACATTATGCAAACCTTTACTTACAGAACTCAATTCCATCTTTGCTCTGGCAGGATCCTTATCAATATATAAGGAAGCCAATTCAATTTTATGAACAAAATGGGCAATATTCTGCAGTGAAGTGTCATGGAGTTCGGAAACGATTCTTTTTCTCTCCGTCTCCAGCATCTCAATCATTTTCCTGCCATTCTCACTATCACAGGTCCACTCATCCTGTTGCATATTTTTATCAATGTTCATATATCTCCTTATAGAACATATGTTCTATTATGAAGTATTCCATATATTCTATCTTATAAGAATTTTATTTTGGTGTAAAACACTTTTTTCCAAAGTAAAAAATCTTAACACAAATTTTACATTCTATGATAAAGGTTCCTTGGACGGTAATCCCGCTTTTCTGGGATATTTGGCGGGTGTGGATTTTTCTTTTGCAATAATAAACAGATTCCTATAAATATCAGAATCAGGAAGTGTAAATTCCACTTGTCCATCCATTTTTCCACCAAGTATATTCACAGCATGCTGTGCGGCATTCATCTCTTCCGTTATTTTTTCAGATTTATAAGAGATAAATTTTCCACCCACCTTTACAAAAGGAAGGCAATACTCTGATAAAGTAGAAAGATTTGCCACTGCCCTGGATACACAGAGATCGTATTTTTCTCTGCATTTTCCCGGCTTGGCATAATCCTCCGCACGACCATGAATTGTCTCTACACCGGTAAGCCCTAACGTAGAGATCATCTCGTTTAAAAAGTTGATTCTCTTATTCAGGGAATCCAGTAAAGTAACCTGAAGATTCGGAAAAGCAATCTTCAGTGCAAGCCCCGGAAATCCGGCACCGGTTCCGACATCAATCACTGTTTTCTTCTGTGTCACGTCGTAAGCTTTGCAGAGAGAAATACTGTCCACAAAATGTTTCTTCATGACTTCATCATAATCGGTAATTGCGGTGAGGTTCATTACCTCGTTCCACTCTACCAACATCTCGAAATATTTCAAAAATTGCCGGATCTGTTCATCACTTAGGGTAACACCCAGTGCCTTACAGTCCTTTTCAAATTGTTCTGTATTGTAATCTGCCATGCATTCCTCCATGGTGTTATTTCGTTGCTTTATAATGTTCCAGGTATACCAGCAGTACCGAAATATCTGCCGGGGAAACTCCGGAAATACGGGAAGCCTGTCCCACGGAAATCGGACGGAATTCTTTCAGCTTCTGTCTGGCTTCCAGTCGAAGGGAAGGTACATCATCGTAATCCAGGTTTTCCGGAATCAGTTTTTTCTCCATCTTACGATACTGCTCTACCTGATGCTTCTGCCTTATAATATATCCTTCGTATTTGATTTCAATTTCCACCTGTTCCACCACAGCGGGAGGAAGAGGTTTCCGATCCTTATCAATAGGAGCCAGTGCCGCATATCCAAGCTCCGGTCTGCAGATCAATTCTGCCAGAGTAGCTGCCGTTTTCAGAGTAGAACTGCCACTCTCTTCCAAAAAATGCTGGATCTCTTTATTGGCACCTACAGAAGTATTTTTCAGTCTCTGAATTTCCTGATTGATAAATTCTTCTTTTTCAATCAGAGCATCATACTCCTGCTGTGAGATCAGACCAATCTCATAACCTTTCTTACGAAGACGCAGATCCGCATTATCCTGACGGAGTAACAAACGATACTCCGCTCTGGAGGTCATCATGCGATAGGGCTCTCTGTTATCTTTAGTCACCAGATCATCAATTAATACTCCGATATAGCTTTCGGAACGATCCAGAATCAGGGGATCTCTATGCAGAACAGACATTGCCGCATTGATACCGGCAATCAGTCCCTGAGAAGCTGCCTCTTCATATCCGCTGCTTCCGTTGAACTGTCCGCCGCTGAACAGACCACTGATATTCTTGAACTCCAGGGAAGGATTCAATTGTTTTGCATTGATGCAGTCATATTCAATAGCATAAGCATTTCTTACGATCTCGCAGTGTTCCAGTCCGGGAACGGTACGATACATAGCTAACTGTACATCTTCCGGAAGAGATGAGGACATGCCGCCAACGTACATTTCATTCGTGTGCAGACCCTCCGGTTCAATAAATACCTGGTGTCTCTCTTTTTCAGCGAATTTAACTACCTTATCCTCTATGGAAGGACAATATCTGGGACCGGTTCCTTCAATAATACCGGCATAGATAGGAGAACGATCCAGGTTATTCCGGATGATCTCATGGGTATTCTCATTGGTATATGTCAGCCAGCAGGAAGCCTGCTCTTTCTGTATGGACTCCGGATCTGTGGAGAAGGAAAAGGGAACAATTCTCTCATCTCCGAACTGTTCCTCCATTTTGGAAAAATCAAGAGATTTCTTATCCATTCTGGCAGGAGTTCCCGTCTTGAAACGACGCATCTCAATGCCCATCGCTTTCAGGGAATCTGTGAGATGATTTGCTGCCTGCAGTCCATTGGGTCCGGTATAGGTAATGGATTCACCGCACAAACATCTGGCACGCAGATAGGTTCCCGTGCACAAGACTACCGCCTTGCATTCATAGATGGCACCGGTAAAGGTTTTTACACCTGTAATTTTCTTTTTATGATCCTCTGTTTCCTCCCAGAGAAGTTCACAGATCTCTGCTTGTTTGATTAAAAGATTTTCCTGATTTTCCAGCACTTTACGCATAGCTCTGGAGTATTCCGCCTTATCCGCCTGTGCACGCAGAGAATGTACAGCAGGTCCCTTGGACACATTCAGCATTTTCGACTGAATAAAGGTCTTATCGATATTTTTACCCATCTCTCCTCCGAGAGCATCCAGTTCTCTGACCAGATGTCCCTTGGAAGATCCTCCTACATTAGGATTACAGGGCATTAAAGCAATACTGTCTACGCTCACAGTAAATATAACGGTCTGAAGTCCCAGCCTTGCACAGACTAAAGCCGCTTCACATCCGGCATGACCGGCACCTACTACACATACATCTACCTGTTTCTTTAGTTCCATAGTATTCGTTCCTTCTGGTTGTTACTTATTGTTACTTACCCATACAAAATTTAGAGAAAATCTCATTGACAACATCTTCATCCACTTCCTCTCCGATGATCTTACCCAGAGATGCATAAGCACTGGTCAGGTCAATAGAATAGAAATCTTCCGGCATACCGTCTTCAATACTTCTCTCTACAAGCTTAAGACTGTTCAGAGCATTCTGCAATGCTTCCTTGTGTCGTAAATTCGTTACTACCAGCTCATTGTTATATTTTAATTCACCTTCAAAAAACATTTTGCGGATGGTCTCTTCCAATTCTTCCATTCCGGAATTATCTGCTGAAGGATCAATGGTAGAAGTGCGAAGAATTTTAATATCTTCTTTGTTACCATTATTTTTAAGTCCTGCTAATTTTTCTTTTAAGATGTCTTCTGTGATCTTATTTTCCAAATCCGATTTATTCAGAAGAATGATTGCTTTTTTTCCATTTAGCAGGGAGATAATCTCCTGGTCATCCTCATCCAGATCTTCGGAAGCATCCACTACATATAAGATCAGGTCAGCTTCTGCCGCATACTTTTTGGCACGCTCCACACCGATTCTCTCCACTACATCCTGTGTATCATGAATTCCGGCTGTATCTATCATATTCAGGCTGATTCCATGCAGATTAATACTCTCATGCAGAGCATCTCTGGTGGTACCTGCAATCTCCGTAACAATGGCTCTGTCCTCTCCCAGCAACATATTAAGCAGAGATGATTTTCCGGCATTTGGTTTGCCTATGATTACGGTGGATATTCCTTCTTTGATCAGTCTTCCGTTATCAGCTGTAGATAAAAGATTTACAATCTCCTGTTGAAAATACGTAACCTTTGCAGCCAGCTGTTGCGGATATCCATCCAGACTGATGTGTTCCGGATCATCCAATGCCGATTCAATAAATGCAATCTGATATAAAATATCTTCTCTTAATTTATGAATTTTATCGGAAAGTCTGCCTTTTAACTGGCTTACAGAGGAAGACAACGCATATTCGTTCTGTGAATGAATGACATCAATGACTGCTTCTGCCCGGGACAGGTCAATTCTTCCGTTCAAAAATGCTCTCTTGGTGAACTCTCCCGGCTCTGCCATTCTTGCACCATTTTCAAGTACTATCTGCAACACTTTCTGCACTACCAGTACACCGCCATGACAGTTAATCTCCACGATATCTTCCATGGTATAACTCTTCGGTGCCTTCATGACAACTACCATGACTTCATCTATGACATTTTCTTCCTTATCCACAATATAGCCATAATGCACCGTATGACTCTGTACTTTCATCAGAATCCTTTTACCGGATGGTGAACGAAAAATACTATCTACTATATATATGGCATCATCACCGCTGATTCTTACAATTCCGATTCCGGAATCCGATAAAGCTGTTGCAATAGCAGCGATCGTATCATTTTTATAAATTCCCATAAGATTACCTATTTCATGTTTCAAACAAATTTATAAATTAAAGTAACTATTCAGAATAGTTACAATTATACTCCATACAAAGGTCTGTTGTAAATAAAGCCGGTAAATAGAATAAAATTCTAATACCGGCTTTTTAATACTTTCAGTAACTATTCTCTCACTATCTTTTCAGAGTAACTACAACTCTGCGGAAAGGCTCTTCCCCTTCACTGTGAGTAGTAACATATTTGTCATTCTGTAATGCAGAATGAATAATTCTTCTCTCATAAGGATTCATAGGCTCCAGAGATACGCTTCTCTTGGTTCTCTTAACCTTATAAGCAATGTTCTTGGCAAGATTCTCAAGAGTTTCTTTTCTGCGCTGACGATAATTCTCGGTGTCAACCTTTACATGAATATACTCTTCAGATTCTTTGTTCACTACCAAAGATACCAGGTACTGGAGGGAATCCAGTGTCTGTCCTCTCTTACCGATCAGAACACCCATCTCATTACCGCTTAATTCGATGTCCATACTCTTCTCTTCTTCGTTGTACTTAATGTCAATTACAACTTCCATATTCATTGCCTGGAATACATCATTTAAGAATACTCTGGCAACTTCTTCTACAGAACTCTTTTTCACAGATGCTTTGATCACAGCGGGTTTTGCTCCGATTCCGAGGAATCCGGAAGAACCTTCTTCTACTACTTCGTAATCCAGCTTATCACTGGTAACACCCAGCTTCTGACAAGCTTCTGTAATAGCATCACTGACTGTCTTTGCAGATAATTCGATCATGTCCATGTAATAACACCCTGCCTTTCTACAACCTGCAAAATTTGTGCTGTAAGCGCAAATTTGCGTGTGAAAAATTTATTTTTCACACTCGCCTCCTCAATATCATAAGGAAAATTATTTACGACTGTTCTTTTCATTATAGTCTCTGACCATATTTGCCTTTGCCATCATACTTCCGGGCTTAGCTTCTTTTACTTCGGAATAGCTGTCTGCAGATACTTCACTGTTATCTACTTTGGAAGAGATGTTTGCTTTTTTCTGAATATTTTTGGTATTCATACTTGCATAAGCATTCAGCTTTTCCTGCTGTTCTTTCATTTTTTCCAGCTTCTTCGCACTCTTTGCAGAATTTTTCTTGATGATATCATCAAAATTCATCTTGTCGATATGCTTGTTGATTACTACCTGCTGGATACTTCTGACAACACTACCTGCTACCCAGTATAGTCCCATACCGGAAGGTAATGTAAAGCAGAACCATGCAGACATCAGAGGCATAATCATGTTCATGGTCTTCATGGAAGAAGCCATTGCTGCCGCCTGGTCGTTACCGTTAGTAGCGGAAGTATCCTGCTGAGGCATCAGCTTAACATTGATCCACTGAGTCACTGCGGACAAAACGGGAATTGCCAGTGCACCGATAACAAGCAGCCATGCACCGTTTGCCCATGCTTCTTTTAATAAGTAGGAAGGAGAGTTACCAATGTTCAATCCTAAGAAGTTATTGTACTCTTCCAGCTTACTCACCGTATTGGTCACATCTGCCGCAAGAGAAGGGAACTTCTCACTAATACTTGCAAAATCAGCGGTAGATGCTTTGTTCAGACAATCAATAATCGTATTCCGAACATATTCGCTATGGGTTCCGGCTACGAAACTTGCATTGGTAAACTGCTTGCTGTACATACCGGAATTGGTCAGGTTCTGAACCAGTTCGGTTGCACCTGCTGTATCAATGATATTATCTACCAGAGGGAAGAAAGCTTCCTTAACTCTTCCTACATATGCGGGAATTGCGTAGATGACACGATACAGAGCGAACAAAATAGGCATCTGAATCAACAGATAGAGACAGCTGCCGGTAGGAGATACTCCGTACTTTGCATATACTGCCTGGATTTCCTGGTTTTGTGCAAGAGTTGCTTCCTGATCCTTACGATTCTTGTATTTTGCCTGAATCGCCTGAATCTCGGGATTCATCTTGGCAGACAGCTTGGAGAACTTCTGCTGCTTGATGGTAAGAGGCATCATCAACAGGTTAACAACAATTGTAAAAAGGATGATTGCAAGACCGATATTGGGAATGCCGATCATATTCAGAACTTCGAAGATTCCTTCCATTATCTTACCAAGTAACCATGCTACCTGACCGATAATGAATGTGGAATTCTGTGTTAATAGAATACCGTTCATTTATCCTCCTAATATGTGCCATTCTCTGAAATCTTACGGAACAGGATCATATCCGCCCTTGGAAAAAGGATTACATCTTAATATTCTCCATGCCGCCAGCAGTCCTCCCCTGACCGCACCATATTTTTCAATGGCTTCCAGACCGTATTGGGAACAACTGGGAACATAGGGACATTTGGTACCTTTATAAGGAGAGATATATTTCTGATAAAATCTGATTATGGCGATAAATAATTTTTTCATATACGAATCACATTTAATCCTGATAAAAATAAATTTTTATCAAATGATGAAGTTTTGCAAGATGCAACAGCGCACTCTCCGCTTCTACATATCCTATAGAAGCTGCCGCCGGTCTTGCAATGATTACCATATCCAAACCACTATTGAATACACTTTCATGTAATCTGTAACTTTCTCTGACCAGTCGTGTAATCCGGTGTCTTACCACACTGTTACCGACTTTTTTACTTACACTGATTCCGATTCTGTTCTTATCAAGGCCATTTTCCTTAACATACATGATAAAGTACTTGTTGGCATAGGATCTGCCATTCTTGTACACAAAACGGAACTGTTCATTTTTCTTTAATGATTCCGAAAACTGCATGCACTCCTCCAACCGTGAAAGTTAAGAGAAAAAAAGGTCACATTGCTGTGACCTATGCGGATAATTTCTTTCTTCCTTTTGCACGTCTTGCTGCTAAAACTTTTCTTCCACCGGGAGTACTCATTCTGGCTCTGAAACCGTGAACCTTGGAATGGGAACGCTTTTTAGGCTGAAATGTCATCTTCATGGAAAGGCACCTCCTTCTCTAAACCTTCTTATATAAAAAGGTAAACATATTTTCAACAATTGGGCGTATAAAAAATACGCCTTCCTTTCGGAAAATAGCATATTGATTGTAATGTAAAAGCCCGTCAATGTCAAGCAAAAATCAATAAAAATGCTGAAAAATCAAGAGAAAACAAGCTTTTCAAAATTCTAAAATTTTTTTAAATTAAGTTATCCACATAGATATACACCATATTTACCCACAAACGAGTTATCCACAGCCTGTTGATTATTTGTGGATATTTTATTTTTTCATAGGGATATTCTGTGTAAATCACGTGTAAAAGTGGACAAGTATCACGTAAATGTGGATATCTTGAAATTTCACTTATTTATCCACATATACACATCGCTATCCACAATCCCTGTTTATATACCAAGTTATGAACAACTTTATCAACAGATTGTGGATAACTTTATCCATGACTTGTTCATAACTTGCATTTGAATTATTTGTAATTCTATTATACAATGAAATGGAGTTTCGCAAGCGTCAGCTTGCCCGGGAGGAAATCAATGGAAGCAATCAAAGAAAATTGGACAACTATCAAAGAAGCTGTCAGAAGAGAATACAGTCTTTCTGACATTTCTTATCATACATGGGTAGAACCTTTAGAGTTTCACAATGTGGTAAATGATGTGGTAAGTATCATCATTCCCTCAGACCAGGCGCATGCCCTGAATTATATTTCTTCTAAATATAAGAGCTTTTTTCAGGTAACCATCACCGAGATGTTTGATCATCCTTATGATATCAGCTTTATTTTGGAAAAGGATGTAAAGGCGGAAGAGCCTGCAGAGAATGAAATGACCGCTCCGAACCAGATCTATGGTATTAATTATGAAGATGCCCATCTGAATCCTAAGTACAAATTCGACACTTTTGTCGTAGGAAGCAACAATAAATTCGCTCATTCCGCATCTCTCGCTGTAGCAGAGTCTCCGGGAGAGGTCTACAATCCTCTCTATTTATATGGAGGTCCCGGTCTGGGCAAGACCCATTTGATGCATTCTATCGGACACTTTATATTAGAACAGGATCCGGACAAAAAGGTACTCTACGTCACCAGTGAGGAATTTACGAACGAAGTAATTGAGTCTATTCGTAGTGGTAATGCGGCTTCCATGACCAAGCTGCGTGAGAAATACCGCAATGTCGATGTGCTCATGGTCGATGATGTACAGTTTATTATAGGTAAAGAAAGTACCCAGGAGGAATTCTTCCATACTTTCAACGCCCTGCACGCTGCCCACAAGCAGATCATTCTGTCTTCCGATAAGCCGCCAAAGGAAATGGAGACTTTGGATGAGAGATTCCGTTCCCGTTTCGAATGGGGCCTGATTGCAGATATCCAGCCGCCCGATTATGAGACCAGAATGGCTATTTTGCGGAAAAATGCTGAGACCTATGACCGTCAGATTGATGAAGAGATCATCAAATACATTGCCACGAATATCAAATCCAACATTCGTGAACTGGAAGGCGCTTTTAATAAGATCATTGCTTTCGCCAAATTAAATAAGGTAGATCTGACTCTCTCCCTGGCGGAAGAAGCACTGAAGGATGTTATCTATCCCAACAAGCCCAAGGAGATCACTCCTACTCTCATTATTAATGTAGTAGCGGAGCATTTTGGTGTGAAACCGGAAGATATTACTTCCAAGAAGAGAAATTCCGAGTTTGTACAGCCCCGTCAGGTCGTTATGTATCTATGCAGAGAGCTGACAGATACTTCTTTTACAAATATCGGTAAGCTTTTAGGCAAAAAAGATCATACGACGATCATCCACGGTGTCAATAAAGTGGCAGCGGAGATTCAGACCAACGAGGAACTTCGTAATAAAATAGATATTATCACCAAAAAGATAAATCCATCCTGATGTGTATATCTTGGGAATAAGATGTGTATTGTTGTTGATAACTGATTTCAAGGCTTCAAAACGGATCGGATACGGTGTGAATAAGCTAAGAGTTATTCTTAGGTTATTCTGCCAAATCCACGAAGATTTCCATTCCATTTTTCCTTGAAAAATAGTATAATAAGACTGGTTATGCACATATCAACATCCCTTATTAAGGAGACTACGAAATTCTTTTAATATTTTTATACAACGCGTATCCGCGCGTACTCAAATCAACCAGAAAGGAAGTTATGCACACATGAAATTAGTCTGTTCAAAAGCAAATCTTTTAAACGGCGTACAGATCGTATCCAAAGCTGTTCCCAGTAAGACTACAATGTCTATTCTGGAATGTATTTTAGTAGATGCTGCTAACGGAGAAATTAAACTTACTGCCAACGATATGGAACTCGGCATTGAGACGACCATCGAGGGACAAATCGTAGAAAAAGGTATCATTGCCCTGGATGCCAAGATATTCCTTGAGATCGTGCGTAAACTTCCTGACAGTGATATTACCATTGAGACCGATGCTTCTTTTAAGACCGTCATTACCTGTGAAAAGGCAAAGTTTACCATTATCGGTAAATCCGGTGAAGATTTTTCCTATCTTCCCACAGTGGAGAGAGATGACAGTATCGTAATCAGCCAGTTTACTTTAAAAGAACTGGTAAGACAAACGATTTTCTCTATCTCTGACAATGATAATAACAAATTAATGACCGGTGAACTGTTTGATATTAACGGAGATGAATTCAAGATCGTGTCTCTGGACGGACATCGTATCTCCATCCGTAAGATTCAGATGAAGAACAGCTATGCTCCGAAAAAGGTAGTGGTACCCGGTAAGACCCTGAATGAAGTAAGTAAAATTTTACCCGGAGATGCAGACAGCGATGTTACAATCTCCTTCACTGAAAAGCACATTGTATTTGAATTTGACAAGACCGTTGTGGTATCCCGTCTGATCGAAGGAGAATATTTTAAGATCGACCAGATGCTTTCCAGCGATTATGAGACGAAAGTTAAAGTCAACAAGAAGGAATTCTTAAGCTGTATTGATCGTGCTACTCTTCTGGTAAAAGAAGGCGACAAGAAGCCTATTATTGTAAATATCACAGACAACGGAATGGAACTTAAGATCAATTCCGCTCTTGGAAGCATGAACGAAGAAATTGATATTCAGAAACAGGGTAAGGATCTGATGATTGGATTTAATCCCAAGTTCCTGATAGATGCTCTTCGTGTTATCGATGATGAGGAAGTAGATCTGTATATGGTAAATCCTAAGGCTCCCTGCTTTATCAAAAATGCAGAGGAAAGCTATATTTACCTGATCCTTCCCGTGAACTTTACGACAGTAGCTTAGAAATGAGGTTATAGATATGCATACGATCCGTTTGAAGGATGATTATATTAAGCTTGGGCAGGCATTGAAGGCAGCCGGTGTGGTAGAATCCGGCGTAGATGCAAAATTTGCCGTACAGGATGGTCTGGTAAAATTAAACGGACAGACCGAGACCCAGAGAGGCAAAAAGCTGGTATCCGGAGATAAAGTGGAATATGATGGCGAGACCATCGTAATAGAGTAAGCAGGTTACTATGATCATCAAATCAATAGAATTGGCAGATTACAGGAATTATGATTCTCTTGTTCTGCAGTTCGACCGTGGAACCAATATCCTCTACGGCGACAATGCGCAAGGCAAGACAAATATCCTGGAAGCAATTTATGTTGCTGCCACCACAAAATCACATAAAGGAAGCAAGGACAGAGAAATCGTTAATTTTGACAAGGAAGAGGCACATATCAGAACGTATCTCGAAAAGGACGGAAAAGAGATCCGCGTGGATATGCATCTGAGAAAGTCCAAGTCCAAGGGAATTGCTATTGATGGTCAGAAGATCAAGAAGGCTGCAGATCTCCTGGGGCTTTGTAATGTCGTATTTTTCTCTCCGGAAGACCTTGGAATTATTAAAAACGGTCCTGCAGAGCGAAGAAGATTTGTAGATATGGAATTATGTCAGTTGGACAACTTTTATCTCTACAATCTTAATCATTACAACAAAATCGTCAATCAGCGCAATAAGCTTTTGAAAGATATGTATATGAATCTGGATTTGAAGGAGACTTTGACGATCTGGGATATGCAGCTGGTATCCTACGGAAGCAAAATCATAGAGCGCAGAAAGCTGTTCGTGGAACAGCTTAATGAGATTATTTATGAGATTCATAAAAAGCTGTCCGGCGGCAGGGAAGAAATCCGTATCCAGTATGAGCCGGATGTGGAGCTGGATGAATTCGAAAGCAAGTTAAAAAACAGCCAGGATCGTGATATGCGGGCGAAAATGACATCTGTGGGACCCCACAGAGATGACTTTTCCTTTCTGGTAGGTGACGTGGATATCCGGAAGTTCGGATCCCAGGGTCAGCAGCGTACTGCTGCTCTCTCTCTGAAATTATCCGAAATCGAACTGGTAAAAAGAATCACAAAAGATACACCGGTCCTGTTACTTGACGATGTATTGTCTGAACTGGACAGTAACCGGCAAAACTATCTGTTGAACAGCATCGGAGATATTCAGACAATCATTACCTGTACCGGTCTGGAAGAATTTGTAAATAACCGGTTTGAAATTAACAGAGTATTCAAGGTATCCGCCGGAACAGTTACCTGTGTAAATGAAAATATGGGTCTGAAATCGGACATCGAAGAATCTCCGGCAGATGAGTATAATTTTGGCAGCCTATAGGGCAGAATGTGAGGAATCATGAGCGAAGAAAATATGAACAATACCGCGGTAGAACATGAATACGGCGCGGATCAGATTCAGATATTGGAAGGTCTGGAAGCTGTAAGAAAGCGTCCGGGAATGTATATTGGTACCACATCCAGCAGAGGACTGCATCATCTGGTATATGAGATCGTTGATAATGCAGTAGATGAAGCGCTGGCAGGATTCTGTGATACCATTGATGTAACGATTAACAAAGATAATTCCATCACTGTTATCGATAACGGACGAGGAATTCCCGTAGGTATCAACCACAAAGCAGGTATTCCCGCAGTAGAAGTCGTATTTACGATCCTGCATGCCGGCGGTAAATTCGGTGGTGGGGGATACAAGGTATCCGGTGGTCTGCACGGCGTAGGTGCATCTGTTGTAAATGCCCTCTCCAACTGGCTGGAAGTAGAGATCTGCCAGGGTGGTAAAGTATATAAGCAGCGTTACGAGAGAGGTCATGTGTGCTATCCGCTGAAAGAAATCGGCACCTGTCCTATGGAAAAGACCGGTACGAAGGTTACTTTCCTGCCGGATGATACGATTTTTACCGAGACGACGGTCTATGATTTCGATGTATTGAAGAGAAGACTCAGAGAGATGGCATTCCTGACCAAGGGTCTGCGCATCATCTTAAGAGATAACCGTACCGAGGAGGAAACTTCTCTGGAGGGTGATTCTGTTATTGACGGTGCAGCTGCGGAAGCTATGTCTACAGAGCATGAAAAGAAGCAGATCAGTGAGCTGTTACAGCGGGCCCAGGAAGATGCCCAGGATGGATCTGCATCTTCGGATGTTCCTGCTTCTGATGATGTAGCAAAGGAGTCTGCTAAGGACGACTCCGAGGCGTTTGCGGATGCTTTTGCTACTTCCGAGGAATCCACCAAAGCCCGTACCGGTGGCAAAATCGGTAAGATACATACCATTACTTTGGAAAATGGTAAAAAGCAGAAAGTCGTTGAGTTCTACTACGAGGGTGGTATTAAGGAATTTGTTGCTTACCTGAACAAGAGTAAAGAGCCTTTATACGAAAACATCCTGTATTTTGAGGGTGAGAAGAATAATGTGTACGTGGAAGTATCCTTCCAGCACAATGATTCTTATAATGAGAGTGTATTCAGCTTTGTAAATAACATCAATACTCCCGAGGGAGGTACTCATTTACAGGGCTTCCGTAATGCTATTACGAAAACTTTTAACGATTATGCCAGAAGCGCGAAGCTGTTAAAAGACAGTGAGCCGAATCTGTCCGGTGAAGATATTCGTGAAGGTCTGACCGCTATCGTCAGTGTCAAGATCGAGGATCCCCAGTTTGAGGGACAGACCAAGCAGAAGCTGGGTAACAGTGAGGCAAGAGGCGCAGTTGACAATATTGTCAGTGAGCAGCTGACCTACTTCTTAGAGCAGAATCCGCAGATTGCAAAGTCTATTTGTGAGAAGTCTATTCTGGCACAGCGTGCCAGAGAGGCAGCCAGAAAGGCAAGAGATCTCACCAGAAGAAAGACCGCTCTGGATACCATGGCTCTGCCCGGTAAGCTGGCAGACTGTTCCGATAAGGATCCGAAGAACTGTGAAATCTACATCGTAGAGGGAGACTCTGCAGGAGGAAGTGCGAAGACAGCGCGTTCCCGTGCAACCCAGGCTATTCTACCATTACGTGGTAAGATCCTGAACGTAGAGAAAGCAAGACTGGATAAAATTTATGCCAATGCCGAAATTAAGGCAATGATCACTGCCTTCGGTACCGGCATTCATGAAGATTTCGATATTACGAAGCTTCGTTACAATAAAATCATCCTGATGACCGATGCCGATGTAGACGGTGCGCATATCAGTACTCTTCTGCTGACCTTCATTTATCGGTTTATGCCGGAGCTGATCAAGCAGGGACATGTGTTCCTGGCAAAACCGCCTCTGTATAAGCTGGAGAAGAACAAAAAGGTATGGTATGCCTACAGTGATGAAGAATTAGACAGCATTTTAAGCGAAGTAGGCCGTGATCAGAACAATAAGATCCAGCGTTACAAAGGTCTTGGAGAGATGGATGCAGAACAGCTTTGGGAGACTACCATGGATCCCGAGAGACGTATTCTGCTTCGTGTGAATTACGATGAAGAGACGGAATCCGAACTGGATCTGACCTTTACCACCCTTATGGGCGATAAGGTAGAACCCAGAAGAGAATTCATCGAGGAAAATGCCCAGTTTGTTAAGAATCTGGACATCTAGTAACTATTCAGAGCCATTCGTAACCGCCTTGATGAGCAAAAAGTAAGCCTTGAAAAGGCGTTTTATGAGGCAGAATCTGAATAGTTACGGTATTTAATAATAGAGAGTCGTATTTTACGACAGATTGTGAGGAAACATGAACGACGATATTTTTGATAAGCCTTCGGAGGCTGAGATTGATAAAATCCATGAAGTCGATCTGAAAGAAAAAATGGAAACTTTCTATATCGATTATGCCATGAGTGTTATCGCATCCCGTGCCCTTCCGGATGTGAGGGATGGTCTGAAGCCGGTACAGAGACGTGTACTCTATTCCATGATCGAACTGAACAATGGTCCCGACAAGCCCCATCGTAAGAGTGCCCGTATTGTCGGTGATACTATGGGTAAATATCATCCTCATGGTGACAGCTCCATCTACGGCGCATTGGTTAATATGGCACAGGACTGGTCTACCCGTTATCCGCTGGTAGACGGTCATGGTAACTTCGGTTCCATGGATGGTGATGGTGCCGCAGCAATGCGTTATACCGAGGCAAGACTTTCCAAGATTTCCATGGAGCTCCTGGCAGATATCGGTAAAGATACCGTAGATTTTGTACCGAACTTTGATGATACTGAAAAAGAGCCTGTAGTATTGCCCAGCCGTTATCCGAATCTGCTGGTCAACGGTACCACCGGTATTGCGGTAGGTATGGCAACCAATATTCCACCTCACAATCTTCGTGAAGTGGTACAGGCTGTTGTTAAAATTATTGATAATCGTATTGAAGAAGACAGAGATACTACCATTGATGAGATTCTTCCCATCGTGAAAGCTCCCGATTTTCCTACGGGAGGACTGATTCTGGGTACCAGAGGCTGCGAAGAGGCTTATCGTACCGGACGTGGTAAGATCAGAGTCCGTGCAGTGACCAATATCGAGACTTTGTCCAACGGTAAGAGTCAGATCATTGCTACTGAGCTGCCTTATATGGTAAATAAGGCAAATCTGATCATTAAGATTGCCGAGCTGGTAAAATTAAAGAAAATCGACGGTATCACAGATATCCGTGATGAATCTAACCGTGAAGGTGTCCGCGTAGTTATTGAACTTCGTAAGGATGCCAATGCCAATGTGATTCTTAATCAGCTGTACAAACATACACAGCTGCAGGATACTTTCGGTGTAATCATGCTGGCGCTGATCAACAATCAGCCCAAGGTCATGAATCTGTTGGATATGCTGACTTACTATCTGAAGCACCAGGAAGATGTCGTTACCAGAAGAACCAAATATGACCTGGGCAAAGCAGAAGAAAGAGATCATATTTTACAGGGATTATTAAAAGCTCTGGACTTTATTGATGAAGTTATTACTATTATCCGCGGCAGTCAGAATGCACAGATTGCGAAAGAACGTCTGATGGAACGGTTTGAACTGTCCGATGTACAGGCACAGGCAATCGTAGAGATGCGTCTGCGTGCTCTGACAGGTCTGGAAAGAGAGAGACTGGAGAACGAGCATAAGGATCTGGTCGTAAAAATTGCGGAGTTAAAGGCTATTCTGGCAGATGAAAAGCTATTATTGGGTGTCATTAAGACAGAAATGAGTGCTATTGCCGAGAAATACGGCGATGACAGACGCAGCAAGATCGGTTATGATGAACTGGATATCTCCATGGAGGATCTGATTCCGAAGGAGAATACTATTATCGCCATGACCAGTCTCGGTTATATCAAGCGTATGACCGTAGATAATTTCAAGGCACAGAACCGTGGCGGTCGTGGTATCAAGGGAATGCAGACCATTGATGAGGATTATATAGAAGATCTGCTGATGACGACGACCCATCATTATCTGAATTTCTTTACGAATATGGGAAGAGTCTACAGATTGAAAGCATATGAGATCCCGGAGGCAGGACGTACCGCAAGAGGTACCGCTATCGTGAACCTTTTACAATTGGCACCCGGTGAGAAAATCACCGCAATGATCCCCATCCGGGAATACAGCGATGACAAGAATCTGTTCATGGTAACCAAGACCGGTATCGTGAAGAAGACTCCGCTGATGGAATTCTCCAATGTCAGAAAGAATGGTCTGACTGCTATCAATCTCAGAGAAGAGGATGAACTGATCGAGGTTAAAATCACTGACAGCAACAGCGAAATCTTCCTAGTAACCAAACAGGGTATGTGTATCCGATTCCAGGAGACCGATGTCCGGGCTACCGGCAGAGCGTCTATGGGCGTCATAGGTATGAATTTATCTCCCGGAGATGAGATTATTGGTATGCAGTTACAGACCCAGGGCAGCGATCTGTTGATTGTATCCGAAAACGGTATGGGTAAACGTACCAATATGGATGAATTTACCGTACAGAAACGTGGCGGTAAGGGCGTGAAATGCTACAAGATCGTAGAAAAGACCGGTGATGTGGTAGGCGCCAAGGCTGTGAATGACGATAATGAGATTATGATGATCACAACGGAGGGTATTATCATTCAGCTGCGTGTTCAGGATATCTCTATTTTAAGCAGAATTACTTCCGGTGTGAAACTGATCAATCTGGATGAGGGCGTGAAGGTAGCACAGATTGCCAAAGTACGTGAAAAACTTTCCAACGGAGATCACGAATTCGACAATATTGAAGAAGCTATGGAAGAAGTTGCACAGGAAGTCGTTCCTGAGGATGAGGATGAAGCAGAAGAAAATCTGATTTTCCCTACCGAAGATTCGGAAGATGATGAGTAATAATATGAGGGGTATGAAAAATGGAATCTTATAGTATTTTCAGAGATCTTGCAATTATTATTGTATTTGCCAAGGTATTCGGTATTCTTGCAAGAAAGTGTAAAGCACCGCAGGTTGTGGGTGAAATTATTGCCGGTCTGCTGATCGGACCCAGTGTACTGGGTCTGGTACAGCAGTCGGATTTCCTGATCCAGATGGCAGAGATCGGTGTTATCCTTCTGATGTTTTCCGCGGGTCTGGAGACGAATCTGAAGGATCTGATGAAGACAGGATTTGTGGCATTTCTGATCGCATGTATGGGAGTATTCGTTCCTCTGGTAGGAGGAACACTACTTTACATGGGCTTTTACGGAGTGGCACCCTGGGGATCCGAGAAGTTCTACGAAGCTGTATTTATCGGTGTAATCATGACGGCTACCAGCGTAAGTATTACCGTACAGTCTTTAAAGGAGCTCGGTAAGCTGAAGGGGAAAGTCGGTACGACCATTATGAGTGCTGCTATTATCGATGATGTCATCGGTATTATTGTACTTACTTTTGTTATTGGATTTAAGAATCCGGATTCCAATCCCGGAAGTGTGGTTATTTCTACTCTCCTGTTTTTCCTGTTTGCCATTGGTGTCGGATTTGTATTGTTCAAGATATTCCAGTTTTTGGATAACAAATATCCGCATACGAGACGTATCCCTATTTTGGGACTGGCGCTCTGCTTTATCTTTGCATATGTAGCGGAGGTTTACTTTGGTATTGCGGACATTACGGGTGCATATGTAGCAGGTATTATTCTGTGTTCCATCCGGGATTCCGAATACATAGCCGAGAAAATGGATATTAACTCTTATATGATCTTCGGACCGATCTTTTTCGCAAGTATCGGACTTAAGACCAGCTTTGATCATCTGAACGGGGAATTTGTATTGTTCTCCATCGCATTTGTCATTGTTGCATTAGTGTGTAAGATCATTGGATGTGGTCTGATGGCACGAATCTGTAAATTTAAGGGACCGGATGCTCTGAAGATCGGTGTCGGTATGATGACCAGAGGTGAGGTTGCTCTGATCGTGGCACAGAAGGGACTGTCTGTGGGAATGATCGGATCGGAATATTTTACGGCAGTTATTCTGCTGATTATCGTGTCCAGCATCTCCACTCCTATTCTGTTGAAGATTCTGTATACGAAGCATGCTGAGATAGATTAAAACATGGATCAGAAACGCTTTGAAGAAGCCAAGAAAAAAATTATAGGCGTGGACCGTCAGAGACTGGGAATCGGAACTCTCTCAGAGAAGACGGTTCATGCTATTTTTAAGGATTATTATGAGCCGGACGAGGATCATCAGGAGATTCCCATAGAGAATTACGTAGCGGATATCTATAAAGACGGAGAAATTATCGAGATCCAGACAAGACAATTTAACCGGATGAGGGGAAAGTTACAGGCATTTTTACCTTTGTATCCGGTGACAATCGTCTATCCTATTCCCTATGAAAAATGGCTGATCTGGATCGACGAAGACAGTGGAGAATTGACCAAAAAGCGAAAATCTCCGAAAAAAGGGTCCGCTTATCAGGCTTTTAAAGAATTGTATAAGATTAAAATGTATCTGAAGGATCCGAATATCCGATTTAAATTCGTCCTGGTAAATATGGAAGAATATCGATTATTAAACGGATGGAGCCGGGACAGAAAAAAAGGATCTACACGATACGACCGGATTCCTACGGATCTGATCAATGAAGTGGAAATCAGACAACCGGAGGATTATCTGCAATTTGTACCTTATGAGCTGGAAGAACCTTTTCACAGTAAGGATTTTGCAAAGGCCGCCCACATCCCTCTCTCATTGGCACAGACGGTATTAAATATATTGTTTGAAATGGGAACGGTGGAACGCGTAGGAAAACAGGGAAACAGTTATTTATATCGGGTAGTGGATTTATAAAAATAAAAAGAGGATTAAGCCGTGTGACTTAGTCCTCTTCGTCTTCCTGATGGGATTTCGGTAATGAGAAGATAAATTCACTTCCCACGCCCGGAGTACTGATGACATTGATATGTTCATCATGGGCATTGATGATCTCTTTTACAATGGAAAGACCAAGGCCGGTTCCTTTTTTGTCTTTGCCGCGGGAAAGATCGGATTTATAAAATCGATCCCAGATCAGCTTCAGGTCTTCTTTCGGAATACCGATTCCGGTATCTTTTACAGAAACAAACAGCTTATTTTTCTTCTCCGATGTCTCAATGTGAATTACAGAGTCATGGTGGCTGAACTTAATGGCATTATCCATAAGATTATAGAGAACCTGTTGAATCTTGCCCATATCCGCATGGACATACATTTCATTTCCGGTAAGAATCATTTCAATGGCAATGGATTTATTATGACAGGTGCCCTCGAAAGAAGCTGCGGTATTACGAATTACCTGGTTGATATCAAAATCCGTTTTGTCTAAAAGCATTCCCTTGGTATTCAGATTGTTCAGTGTCAGCAGGCTGTTGGTCAGTTTGGTCAGTCGTTCTGTTTCATTTAAGACGATATTAATGTACTTCTCATGCATTTCCGGTGGAATCGTACCATCTAACATTGCTTCCAAATATCCCCGGATGGAAGTCAGGGGAGAACGGAAATCATGGGAAACATTAGCTACGAACTTTTTCTGATCATCCTCAGAGCGGGCAATTTCGCTGGCCATGTAATTCAGACAGGAAGCAAGATAACCAATCTCGTCCTCACTGTCAATCTGAAATTCATAGTGCATGTTACCGGCAGCATACTGCTCTGTGGCATGGGTGATCTTCCGCAGAGGAATATATACGATTTCCGTAAAAAAGATCAAAATAATCAGAGATAATAAAAACAGGATTGCCAGTGTAATATAAGAAATATTCAGCAGGCTGTTACAGGATTCCTGAATATCATTCATATCCGTATGGATGACCACATAACCTTTTACTTTATAATTGGAGGTAATGGGAGCAAATACGGTAAGTACATCCGAATCAAAATTGCCGAAGAAGTCGCCGACAATGTAATAGGATCCGCTGGTCACCGTCGGATCAAAATTTTCAATGACTACTACATTTTCCACATCCAGAGGTGTATTGGTATCCAGTACCAGTCGTCCGGAAGGGTTGATAATGCGAATCTCGGAATTCAGATAGACCGCCAGGGAATCCAGCTGCATTTTTACGGTCTCCAGTGTGGTCTCACTGGTGTACAGTCCGCCGGCATAGGTTCCGGCTATTAATGTTGCCTCAGAATAAAGACTTTCCGCTTTTTCCCGAATCAGGTGTTCTTTTGTCATGTTGGGAACAAAAGTCGTTACAATAATAAAACCGAATACACCAAAAATAAAATATGCAAGTATAAATTTTAGATAAAGTGTTTTTTTCATAATAAATCCTGCTTTTGGTATGACTTAATTGCGTACTTC
>ERZ808240.1179-NODE-1179-length-33029-cov-6.302390_pt1 | contig 33029 bp, 11 predicted proteins | sample MGYA00521084_ERZ808240 | MGnify/ENA primary metagenome ERZ808240 (study PRJEB31516, sample SAMN03275571) | gut metagenome | biome: mammalia-associated habitat; material: feces | host: Papio cynocephalus | place: Kenya | collected 2012-08-06 ... | reverse complement strand
AGTATGACATATAAGGAGATAAATTTATAGGACGTCAAAGTTATTGACGCTTACAATTCATCAACTAAACTTTGCTTTTCAAAATCACTATAGTTCATATAATAAAAAACCTCCTAATATATGAAAAATCATAAACTAAGAGATTTTATTTATCTAGATGGAAATCTTTGTGGGATACCATTCATATAAAGTCAACTTAGAATACATAAATTAAAAACCTCCTAATTTATGATGTAATCATAAACTAAGAGGTTTAATTTATCTAGTTAGATAATTTTTTAATAACATTTGAATTTATTTAATAGTATAAATCAAAATTACTATGCACTACTTTTTCCATTCGCACCATTGCGTGCTTTTTGATTTTCTTTCATATCATAAATTTCGTCATCGGAACTTACAAATGTTCTTATAGTTGAAAATTTACTACATGTAGTGTATCCCCATCTGTTCTGATATCTACTGAAGTCATAAGCATCACACTCCCAACCCTCTGTATATTCATAAGTACCATATGGCATAAAAATTTGAGTTGCACCTTTATTATCACCACCTTTTTGAAATAGGTAAGGTGCATAAGTTTTATTACCAGAAACATCTGGTTGATTCATAATTTTCTTAAGAGAATCTTCACTAGTAGAACCCGTATAATAACACGATCTTCCTGAAAATAGAGCGAATATTCTTATCATACCAGCAACTTGATCATGATATGGTTCATAAGTCATTAAACCAAGTGCTTTTCTATCAAGTGCAGTATTGTCTCTATTTTGCTTCTCAGTTGTTAAACTCTGGAATTTTCGTCCATTTCTAGTTTCAATTCTTGTCCCCCAGATGGCAAAATCATACATCTGTACATCCATACTTAATACAAGACGAAGGATATTTCTATTGTTGTAGAAAGCACCACTATATACATATTCATCATAATCAAGTACAGTACCTGTGTATCCATTCCACTCGGTATTTCTTCTATCTCTAGCTGATCCTGACGAAATAAGCAAAGATGGTGTATCATAGAAAGAGAAAGATTTGAATTTTTTAATACGACAATTTGAATCCAAAGTTACTCTTTTATTAGGTGGCATATATGCATAACCTGTTCTAATACCAGACATTGCAAATGGTTCAGCTGAACCTGTACCATTACATATGTAACCAACACCATTTTTGTAGCTACCTTTAATTGGTTTGTCTTCAGCACTATTAACATAATTTGTGAATGACTCGCTATTATTTATATCTCTTACATCTTTATAAGAAAGTGACCATTCATACTGATTAGTTGCAACACCAGTAAGAGATGTTAATAATACTGAACTATTTGGATTTGTAGCATCCATAGATACTAAATCAGCACCACCTCTATTTGTCTTCTTTCCACCACCTGTTTCACCAGTGAATTCATTAGTTGTTACATAATGTCTTCCTTTGTTCCAGTCACCACCATTTTCACGTAGTATACTGTATGAGTTAGCAATAGGATCAAATATAGTATATTTTTGCAACAATCTTATACCGGCTAAACCATAAGGTTCAATATCTGATGTATAAAAACATAGTGCGTAACAATAGTTGCCAGCAGAATTACCATCAAACATAACCTGCATTCCGCCAGCATATGCATCAGTATCTTTAAAAGCATAAGTAGCAATAGTTGACCTATCATCTTTAGGTCTACTTGCTTGATTAGAACTATTTACCCAATTATCAGGTAAATTAAATATTTTAGGTAAAATACGATCAATTGTGTTGTTAACACTGGTTTGACCTACATTAATATCTAAGCTATCAGTTCTTGAATTTTTGCTGCTACTTTCATCGAGTTTAACAGCAACAAATGCATTTTGTGCATTTGCAAATGTATATGGATTTACACAATATAATTTAGTTGCACCATGATTACTATAATTATATGAAAAGTTAGCATTAGTTGACATAAATGCACCAACACCTATTTGACTTCCACGTTTATATATTTTGTAATTGCATTTAATATCATAAGTAGAACTACTAGCATCACCTAAATCGCCAACATTATTTGTATTGCCATCGCCACCCCAAAGTTCCATTTTATCTATTTCCACATTGCCACTTGTTGGCATAATTTTATTACCTATTTCTGCTCCAGAATTAAATATAGTACCTCTTGTTCTAACATTTTTATCATATATATCATTATCATCAACAAAAAAGCCAGTCAAATCAATACCAGCGGCATTATCGGTGAAAGTATATTTTTCTAATTTTGTAGACTCAGGAACATTAACTGAAACATCTTCATTACCTATATAACCATAAATAGACATATCATCTACTATAGTTCTAGCACTAGCACTAGTATCTGTACTTGAATAATTTCCTTTATTTTGTCTATCAGTTCTATAATACCCATTTCTACAAAAATCAGTATCAGTAACTACATTTTGTAACTTTGAAGTGTACGCAAAAGCAAAGTCACCTATTTGATAAGTGGTTCCTAAATAACCTTTAATATTGTTAACATAAATATTGGTGACATTACTTTTATAGAACGCATATGAATCTATTCTTTTTAAACAATATGAAGCAAAAACAATATCCAATTTATCAGAACTTTTTGCTTTTACACCTGTATAAGTAAAGACACCACGTTCAATTTCAGTCAAGCCTTTTCCAAAATAAATAGCTGTTTTATCTTTGTAATTGCCAGTTAAACTTTCACAATGTGTAAAAGCATATTCACCCAAGTCAGTTAAGCTATCTGAAAAACCATTATTGATTTTAGAAAGATTTACACAATATGAAAATGCAAATGAACCAATTGTCTTAAGTAAACTGATATTTCCATCATTATATCCACCAAAAATAGTTATTTCTTTAATACTTCCTCTATTTACAAAAGCAGCTTTACCTATTGTTTCTAAGGAAACAGGAATAGTGATGTTATTATAATTCATAGCAGTTGCAACAGTTGTAGTGTTTTCAATATCTGGATTTCTGTATGTTGCTGTTTCACCCGTATCCACATTAATTGCAAAGGCTTGATCTCCTATTGTTTTTAATCTAGAATTGTAAATATCATATGATAAGATAATACCAGATTTTTTTTGATTATTACTTCCAATATCTAAAACATTGTAGAAAGCTTTTACACCTATTGTAGTTGTACGAGCAGGCAATACTAATTGCCAGAATTTTTCATCTCTAACTTTTTCAAGATTCTCAGTAAGCATACTTCCATCGCCTTTAGTAAGTAGCATCGCAAAAGCTTGCTTACCTATTGTTAAACTATATTTATTTTTTACATCTATATCAACATTATAAAATGAAATTCCTTTATGATATAACAAAGTATTAGCAAAAGCTTGCTCACCTATTGAAGTTGTATTGACTGGTATGTGGATTGTTTTATTAAATGCTTTAAAAGTCTCACTTTGGTAGTCAGTACTTGTTAAAACAGTTCCACCACTACAATAACTATTAAAGGCATTATTACCTATTGTAAGTTCAGGCCAGTTTCTATCATCTTTTTCATAGGCAGTATTATATGGATCTGTAAAAACAACATCAGTAAGCCATCTATCAGCAAAACAAAAGTCACCAATACTTTTAAGATTACGAGGCAAAATGATCCTTGTATTTATACCTCTGAGATTACCACCATCTGTTTTAAGCCTAAAAGCATAATTACCTATTGTAACTTGAGCACCATCAATATATTTCATATCAGAATTTGTAATAGTAATATCAGAACTTGCGTCATACTTATTAAAATCAAGATAATCAACATTATCTAACTCATCCCAATAAACTTTTTCTAGATCCTTTCTATTTAAGAAAGCATAATCACCTATCTTCTTTAAATTTTTACCAAATTTAAGAGTTTTAAGTTTGGTTGTGGTTTTTTCATCAGTAATTTCAAATGCAGAAGTACCTATTGTTTCCAAGTTTTTATTGAAAGTAACTGATTCTAAACCTATTGCATCAACGAAAGCTCCAGACTCAATCGTTTTTAAACTTGCAGGGAATGATAAAGAAATAATATTTTTCTGGCTATGGAAAGCATTTTCACCTATAATGGTTAAATTCTGAGAGAAAACAACTGTCTTCAAGTTAGAGTTCGCAATATTAAAAGCAGCTATTGCAATTAAGGTAATAGTATTCCCCATTTTAATTGATGTAGGAGTAAATTTTGAGCATCTACCAATCACAGTTACTTTTTCAATTGATGCATTATCTTTTTTAACAAAGTAAGAAGGTATTAATAAATTGTCAACTTGTTTGCTAATATTATCATTATACCTTACCCCCCATCCTCCTATAGTTTCTGACTTTGTTTCTTCTCTTGAATACCAGTCCCAATTATCATTATATTCAAATTGAAATCCAGGATCATTTTTTAATGTTGATTTTTCAGCTTTTTCTTGATAAACATGATATCCTTCAAGTAAAACATCATCGCCTAATGTTTCAAGATCAGCTTTTTTCAACTGATAATCAGTCAAATAATTATTATCAGCAAGTTTATAAGCAATGACATAGCCATAGCTATCAAGTCCATCAAAGGTTGAATTCTTATATGGGTTATAAAGAGGTAAATATTCATATTCATTACCATTTGCATCAGTAGCTTTTGATAAGCCATCTTCTTTATCGACTAAAAATGGACCATATAAAACAACATTACCATTATCAACATCATATGATGAATTAACACCAAATCCAGTATCATAATAATGAATCTTGTATCTTATAATCATACCAGTATATTCTGGTTGTCTATCAGGATTTGAAGATTCGGCTGGTACTATATAAAGACGTGATTGATTGAGCTTTAAAATTTCACCATAAGTAAGTGATGTTTTTTCTCCTGCAATAGCAGTCTTATTAGAATCGCCTGCTAAAATATTAGCAATTAAAATATTACCATTAGCATCAACTATATTATAATAATAATATTTATAATGATCTAATTTTTGAGTTCTTAAAGTTAACGTAGTTGTTGTATCAGCAAATTTATCGATGATCAAATCTTTTTGTCCATCAACTGTAAAATCCATGATGGCATTATTATTTATCTTATATGAGATATAAACTGAACTATATTCATATTTAGCAATATAAGTGATAGTATCACTTGTATCGTAAGTATTGAATTGACCACCTGGTTTAAATACATTGTCTTTATCAGTTAAAATGAAATCAGCAGCTGTTGGATCACTATCTTTAGTCCATAAATACCAGCCTGCAAAAACTCTTCCATCATATGATTCAGGAATATCGTTAGGTAATGTGTAACTATTTCCCTTAATAATAGATGAATGACTATATATTTCAGAATTACCTGCCTTATCTAAAGCAAAGAATTTGACGGAGACAGAATTCTTCTTAGTGACAACTGGTGAAATAATGATGTTACTAGCATCAGAAAAACCATTAGTATAAGATAAGTTTGCATTAAGAAGTTCACTGATTGTTTGATAATCACCAGTAAGTTGATATCTATTATTAGTGTTTTCAATTTTTCTTAACGACCACTTGATAGGGTTACCATTTTCACTACTGGTTACTTGGAAAGTTCTACCATCAAAGTTATAATCTTTGTTTTCTTTGATTTCAAAAGTTATATATGTTTGATTTGGTAATCTATTACCACTTTCATCAAATAACATCTCATAAAATTTATATTTATAAGTTATAAGACCATCATTACCAGTAACTTGTTCCATTTCAATATTGTATGGGGTGCTGTTATGGATAGCAAAACTAGAAGCACTGGTCAAATCAGATGTTGTATATGAAATTTGTTGATTCTGTTCTTTATCAAAGATTGTGATAGGATATGAAGGTCTAGTGAAAACACAAAGTAAAGTCAAAGACGTTGAATTGGTAATAGCTGTATCACTATCTGTTAATACCCATTGTGTCAAATCAATTGGTGCATTTGGATCAACTATTTGACCTTCTTTTAAATAATACCAAGCTGAAATATAACTATCACTATAAGAAGCTGTACTTGACTTAACTTTTAATGCATCAAGCATTTTATTTTTAGCATCAGTATCAGTTAAAGTGACAGTTTTGATTGAAGCACCATAAAAAGCTTCTTTGCCACTGATAGTTTTAGGATCATATCTGCCTGAATAAACTTGACCTTTAGAAGCATTTTGACTGAGCCAATAATAATCAGCAGTCCCTAAACTCTTTCCAGTATATTGACAAGTAATGACAACATCATAACTGTAATTATATGTTAAGTTTGTATCTGACATATCGAGTATCTGATTACCGATATTCCAGCTTTTAAAAACTTTACCTGCTGTATATGGTCCTGAATACTTATTTAATTCAGCATAATTATCCATCAAATATTTATATAAATTACCACTTACACCATATTCAATTTGAACAGTCTCTGTTTTAAACTCTTTCAAAGTGATAGGATCAGTATAATTTTCCATGACTAGTGTCATATTATATTTCTTAGGTGTGAATTTAGCATACAAATAAATAGTTGCTTGATCTGCATAATTTGACGGTAAGAAATCTGCATCAATATTATCAGCACATAAAACTGATGAAGTGATACGATATTTAAAATCTCTATCTAAATAATATCCTTCTAATGTTTTACCAACAACCATACCATTATCTTCAGGTAAGTCAAATGTCTTACCATATTGAGCAAAATAATTGGTTAAAGAAGTTAGTTCACTATTACCATTATAGAATTTTAGATTATATTTTTTAGCACGATAATGGGCATAAACAACAATATCACTTGTAAATGTAAATTTGTAATTTCTAACTAAATCTTTTAATCTAGTATTTCCAATATACCAATCTTGGAAAACATAACCAGCTTTAACAGGTGCAGTAAAGTAAGTATCAACATTAAAATTATCACCATAACTTATAGTACTAGTACTTACTGGTTCATCTCCTGATGTAACTACTGATATTTTATAGGTGTTGAGTTTGAAAACAGCTCTAATTTCGACTTTGGTGACACTTTCACCAAATAATGACAAATCCACTATTGAATTAGAAACAACATCAACTAAATTACCATTGACATTCATTTGCCATTTTTCAACAGTGTAACCTTCACGATAGACATTTGTTGGAAGCAAGAAATGATCACCATGCTTTTGAGTGATGGTTTGCACTTTTTTCTCAGCTTCACCATTTCTATCAGTAGCAGGAAGAATAAAATCAAAGTCCATTGTCCTTGGTTGATATTTGACAGTCAAGATAACATCTTTAATATATCTATATCTAAAAGCAATATCCATGATATTGATTTTAGCACCTGTTGAATCTAAGAAACTGACAGTACTTATATCAGCTTTGTATCCTGTAGGGCAATTATTTTTAACATAAGTAGCTATTTGATTTCTAGCATTAACTGCATCAACAAAACCTTGATCATATTTGGCTGTTAAAGACAATGTATTTCCATTTAAGAAATCTAAAGTGAGATTATATTCTTCATCTTCAAAAACACCATAAACATTGATAGTGTTTTCTCCTGATCCATTCTTATTGACATTGTTTTTAACAATCTCATCTTTTAAAACCAAATTAGAATTGACTAAGACACTTAATTTTCCATTAGCATCTAAAACATACCAACCTTTGAATCTTTTTCCATCTTTAGAAGGATCAGAATATACTTTAAAATTAGTATCTTTTCCAACATAGATAGTGTCATAACCAGAGAAAGAAGTATCAAGATTAGCTATCTGACCACCAACATATTGAATTTGATCACCAGTGATAACTTTATAATTTACTTTATAACCACCAGTATAGTCTCTTTTTCTAGCATATAAATAAATGGTAGTATCAACACGTGGCTCTTTGATTACAGTTTTATCGAGTTGATTAGCAAGTTTAGAACCAGCTGGGTTATTTCTATCTGTATAGTAGTATAAGAATTCATTTTCAACGTTATTAAATTGAGAAATAGTAGGATCATTATAACCAACCCACTGACCTATATTCATGGTCACTTGGTCATGTGACAATTTACCATGAGTATTATTTAAATAGTTCAATGTTGTTTGATCAACTAAACCAGTTTCATCCACCCATTTAATGGTTGCAGTAAGTAATGTAGCTTTTAAAATAAAATATAATTCACCATCACTATTTTGAACAATATAATCTTTGACACTGACTTCAGGTGAAACAGCTTTATAAGTATTACCAGTTTTAGTTGCTAAAATCCAATCAAAGTCATACCAAATAAATGGGACAAGAGTATTAGCATTATAGATACTAGTTTTCTTATATAAATCTTCAGTTACTTCAATACTTGGAGCACGATTATCAACAGAAGCTGAAATGTTATTAGCTTCAATTTGATAATTATTGGAAGTATCTTGGTAAATATATGTTACTTTTCTGACGTTAGTAGGAGTAACAACTCTAAATAAAGCATCATATTTTAAACATGGTAATCCAGTTGAATAATCAGTAACAAGTGTATATCTATTTGTTCCGCTAGCAAGAGCTACTTCATAATTTGAATTTGAAGCTCCAATATAAATAGATGCATAATTGTTTTCACCAGTGGTGCCAACAACTGAATTATTTTCATATTTTAAAACCCTAAATTCTGGATAATCTTTAAAATAGCCATTATTATCTACACCATTAGCTTCTTTAGTGTAGGTATTACCTTCGATATATGTTTCGGTAACATCAGGGAAAAGAGTATCTTTTAAAACATCTTCACTGAGAGTTACTTTTTTCTTTGCAATTATAATTTGTTCATAAATATCGGCAGGAACATCGTAATTAGAATCTCTTGTTTTAAAAGAAATTCTAGCAATGTATGTTCCAGCATTAGTTACACCATCTGTATAGGTGAAACCTTCATAATCGGTGTAAGTTACTGTGTATTCTAAATAATCTGGAACATTATTAAGAGAAATGTATACTGGTTTATTTTCTTCATATTCACGGCTTTTAGTTAGCATGCCTTCTTTGATTAATGAAAAGACATTATTGCTGTCCTTAAATATTTCTTCTCTTCCACGATCAGAGAAAGCTTTGATATCACTAGAATCGATAACAATTTGTTGTTTATAAATAACTAATAGACCAAGTAAATCTTTGTATTGAATTGGATAACTAGTAGCAGAATCAACACCTCTAACTTCAACTCTAACACTATAGGAGCCGACAGCAGTTGGAGCTTTTGTTGTTTCTTTTCCATCACTTCCAGTATAGTAAACTGTATAATCAGCTTCTTCTGGTGCTAAAACATCAGCAGTTATTTCTTCACCTGTATATTCAGTGAATTTATCACGTAAAGTTACAGTACTGTCCTCGCCATTTAAAGCTTCTACTTTAGCAAAGAGAATGTAGTTTCCTACACTATTCTTATTTATTTTTTCAACAATAACTTCATTATTTAATTCATCGAGATAATAGAAATATTTAAAAGCGTATCCTTTATCCATATTAGGCATTTCTAATGTGATGTCTTCATCTTCATATGTATAGGAAGATGGGTTGCTTGAACTATTTAATCCACGTGGAATGATGTATTTAATTGAAAAAATAGTAGGTTCATAAGTGACAGTAATCATCTTATCTTCACGAATATTGGTAAGTGAAGCAGTATTATAGATTTTCTTATAAGCAGTAGGGTTGCTTGGAATATATTCAGGAACAACTGAATCATCGATAGATGAACCATCCATAACATTCTCGACTGTCTTTAAAACTCTTCCTTTAGCATTAACGAAAGTCACAGTGTGTGACATAGCATCAATGATTGTTAAAGTTCCTGAAATAGGTGAAGTGATTTCATAATTTTTATTGACGACATTATGATTAGCATCCTCATAAACTGTAAAAGAAACTGTGACAACATATTGACCAGCTTCTACTTTGCCATTATTAGAATATGTTCCGACAACATTAACTTTGCCAGCTTGTAAATCAGAATCATAAGCACCAGAAATAGTTTGAAGTTGTTGACCAGACACACTGACGCTTCTTTTTAAAGTACCATCTGTTTCTAAAGCAGCATTCCCATTATAATCAGTCAACTTTAACGAACGAATAGAGCCGTTATATGGATATGATGCATTTCTTAAATAAACATTGCTAATAGTTAATTTTCTAGCAGTGATTCTAAGAATAGATGATTTATTAAAAACATTGCCTGAAGGAGAAGAAATTCTAGCGTAGACAATGTAATTGCCAACGTCTTTGATTTCATCAAGTGAAACTTGCCCTTTATCAAATTCAGAGTCAGTAGTTATCTTAACTGCCGTATAGTTTACACTATATCCAGTTGGTAAATTATCAACGGAAACTTTTGGAGCTTTGCCTGTATATTCAATGTTTCTATCAGAAAAAACAACTTTAGATAATTTAGGATCACTTGTAGCAAGGCCACTATCAGAGGCACCTGAATCGATAATATTCATAACTGCTGTTTTAACAGTTTTATATTCATAGCCTGTTTTTTGATTGATGAAAGTTGCAGTTACATTCCATTCACCTGGTTCAGTCTTGTTATTACCAGTATATGAAACTAAAATCCCATCTGGAATATTAGTAGCTTCAAGTGTATGTGACATACCATCGTAGGTAAATGTTTTGCTATTAAAAACAATGGAGTTGAGAACGCTCTCATCTTCACTCACTGTTGAATCGTCAATAACAACTTTATCGGTGTTAGGCTTATCACAACTAGCTAAAGGTAATGCAATAGAAAGCAGTGAAATGATGGACATAATCTTTTTGTGTTTAGGCATGATAGTAACCTCCGTTATAAAAAGAGTGAAAGATAAAATCTTCTCGTTAATTATAATATATAAATATATATTAAGCTTTCTAAGAAAAATGCATAAAATCGTAGATAAGAGAAGTAAATAATAAAAATAATTAAAAATTGTAATAATTACATTTGTATATAATAATTGTATTTATTATTTATTAATAAAAATGCTGACTTATAAAGCTTTTTTCTTATAAATCAGCATCTTTTTTATGTCCTTTTTGCTATTTTTTAATGATATTTAAAGTTATTTTTAACTAAGGTGAGTGATTATATTTTAAATTTTTAGTTCCAACTTTTATATAGCAATAATTATTGCCTTGCTTGATAAAGTGGCTTGTTATTTTGTATATAAGAAGGCGGAATGATTTTAGAATGAATAAAGAATGTTCTAAACAAAACGCACATAACGAAGATAGTGATTTCAAATGTGTAGTTATAGAAACCAACAGCTAAACCAATTATTGCTGGTGTGAAAACTAAGACCATTGCTTCTTTTAAAGCTTCCCAGTAATTAGTATCTCTAGAAGTTGAACGTTTTCTCTTGTGTAAGAAGATCAAGGCACCACTAGCTAGTAAAACAACACCTACATAAACTGCTGAGATAATACCAATATTAAACCAAATAGTTTTAACCTGTGCTGGGAAAGCCATTGAATGAAGAGTATTTGCAAAATTTTGATATATTTGCTTATTTTTATCTGCTAAATTAGAGATATTATCAGTATCTTTAACAAGAACACTTTGGAAAGTTTTTCCTACAACATCATCACCAAAAGCATCTGAGATAATCCCCTGATAGCCATTGATTAGAGCATTAGTTTTAGCAGAATGCAAGCTATAAATATTTAAATAAATTCTATTTGGTGTAAAAACAGCAAATGAATGTGGGAAATTCTCTCTTTTAGTATTATCATCGCTGATTCTTAAAATTTGTTTTCTAGCAAAGCTAATAATAGCATCACTATCAGAATAATCATCAGTCAAATTTAAATAAAAGAGCTGAAGAGGGATGAGTTTATCAGTTTTCTCATAAACAACAGTTTCTGTATCGGCTGGGGTTTTCCATTTATCACCTTTATCAAAGGAGATAACGTCATAGTAGTAATCAATACCAAAAATGTTGTTATTAGTAGTGTATGAAAAGGTACCCTTGATTAATTCTTTTTCGTTAGTGCCTTTATATTCAACATCACTTTGAGTAGATACTCCTTGAGCATCAGCTAAATAGAATTTTTCATCATTTAATCCACTAAAATCAAGATTAACAGCATTTGTCTTAGAATTTTTAACGAAAGTGATTGTTTTAAAATAATCTTTATCAAATGCTTTTAGGAAAGCTGTATCTATTTCTTGATTGGTAGTTTTCTTGTCATTAAACAAAGCACTAGCACAATAAGTTGTGTAACCTTTTGACAAAATAGGGATCCACAATAAGAAGAAACCTAAGACAAACATGACTATCGAAGAAATAGTATGTTTCTTTCTACCATCAATGATTGTTTGATTGCTATATAAGCTTTTAAATAAATACTTTATTTTTTCCATTTTATTCACCTTAAAATATTAGTTGAAATCAACCTATTAATTATCTTATAATTTTATCAATATTACAACTAAAATATTTTTAATAACTTTTTTCATTTTCTTTATTCCAAAAAAAGTGCTATCAGAGCTATTAAAAAGAACATTGCTGTGTATCTTTTTTAAAAAGCAACTTTTTTTTAAGATAAAATCGTTAATTAATTTTTTTAGCTATATTGCTTGCTTTTTTTTATTTTTTAGTTATAATTTTAGTGTTTCAAATAACGGAGGAAAATTTTAGCTATGATAAAAGAACGTACAACTCCACGTTACATCAAAATTGCTCAAGATGTCTGTGGTAAAATTCTTACTGGTGAATATCCAGAAGGAACGTTATTAAAAGGCAGATCTGTTTTAGGAGCTACTTATGGTGTCTCTCCAGAAACCGTTAGAAAAGCCTTAAACATCTTGGAGAAAGATGGCGTTGTCACTTCTAAAAGAGGGGTTGGTGTCTATGTAGATTCAGTTTTACATGCAAGAGAATTTGCTAACAAGTGGAAAGCTGAAACCCAAATTAAAGATAAGTATTCAAATCTTGAAAAATTATTATTAGAACAAAAGAATTTACAGGAAAAGATTGATACAGCTATCGATGATATGAAGGATTCATTCACATATCAAACAACAGAAGCTGTTAAATTCTCTACTGTTGAAATACCAGCAAATTCATGGATTAATGGTAAAACCATTGGTGATGTCTATTTCTGGAACTATACCGAAGCTACAATAGTTGCAGTTTTAGGCCAAGACAATATCACCAGACAATCTGTCGGTCCTGACTTTGTTTTGCACGTCGGTGATAAACTCATCTTTGTCGGTAAAGATAATTTAACATTCGATCGTGTTTTATCATTCCTCACTTATGGCGTCTTAAGTGATGAAGAAAATAACCAATAAATTCTTTTTCCGATGCTCAGGTGCTACAGTTGCAAAAAAGTAACTGTAGCACTTTTTTTATGCAGAATACCTTTTTTTAAGATAAAAGTTTAAAAACTATAGAAAAACACATGAAAATTAACTATAATTTTTTATATGACAAAAAAACGCTTAGAAGAAATAAAAAAGAAACTCACTGGTGATTTAAGCAAAGATGTTCCTTTCCTTGAAGACATCATCAGAAACGAGATTTCAAATGATAAAGAGAAAAAAAATTTTTTTGATTTTTTTATTGATTATCTTTCAAAAAAAGATTCATCAGAAACAAGTAAAGTCTACGATAGTTCGGTTGAATTAATTGATCGTAAAATCAAAGAGCTTCAAGCTAAACTACCTAATTGCAAGAATCTCAATGAACTAAAAAATGAATTCATTACTATGAATAGTGAAATTGAAAAATGTTTAAACCTTGCTCTTTCATATGTTGAAAATAAAGAAGAATGTGAGATGCTTTATCCTCACACGATAATATCAGATGATTTAGCTATTGATGTTTACAAAATCAATGATAATATCGTCGAAATTCCTTTTGATTATCCAGATTTTTTAGTGAGCTTTGCTGATTTATATTCCAAATTAAAAGATATTGAAAGTGCTAGTACGTATATTAAAAAAGCTATCAATTTAGATCGTTTCTTTCTTGAATCGTATACAAATAAAATCAAGCTTGATTTAAACTTTTTAAATTTGATGAATATCAAAACTGATATTGATAGAATAAATGACAACTTTTTATTTGTTAATAAAGAATGGTTTAAAGAATATACTAAGATTTTAATTGTTTTTTTCAGATTAGAATACAAAGATACAGAAACTGGTATTAGATTAAAACGTCTGATTGATTCTGCCTTAATAAAAGCAGATGATGATTTTATTTATCAAATCAATGAACAATTGAAAACTCATGAGCAATTAAAAGCTAAATTAGATGAATATGGTGTCTCTTTTGTCATGCCTAATGAACTTAAAAATGCCGTTATTAATCTTTATCGCGAATATGAAGAAGAAAATGATAAGAATGTTCTAGATTTCATCAGAAAAACATTTATTATCCATTATGGTGTGAGTGAAACTGATAACATTTTAAAGAAATAGTTTAAACTTAACAGGAGTCATTGCTTATGGAAAATAAAACCATTGATAAACCAGTAGATGAATACAAAAAAGTATTTAAAGAAAAAGTTAAAGCAAATGCTGAAAAATATTTTGATGATTTAGCAAAGAGTGTCAATTTAAATATTGATGAAAATCATAGTTTAGTAAAAAAATATGAAGCATCAAATAATGAGTATCAATTAAAAAACAAATCAGCTAGCAATGCTAAAGGTCTTCGTGTGTTTTTAATTATTCTTATAGTCTTATTTACAATTGTTGGACTAATTTTAATGTGCACAAGCATTAGTGGTGGTATTTCGTCTCATATAGTATCGTTTATAGTTTCAATTGTACTTATTGTGGCGGCTTTTGCTTGTTTGCTTGTTGTTTGTTTAAAGATTAATAAAATTGTCAAACATAGAACAAATGTTGCAAATGAAGCTAAAAAAGTTGCTGATGCCGATTTAGAAAAATGTTATCAAAATATGAGAGATTTAAATATGGCTTTTGATTACAACATGCCAATTGAGATATTTAATAAAACAACTCCTCAAATTGGACTAGATGATGAATTCGAAATGAAGAAATTTGCCTATATGGTCGATAAATTTGGATTAGATGTTGATAATAATGCTAATTTGTCTTCATCAGTTTTAGCATGTAAGTCAGGTCAAATTCAAGGCAATCCATTCCTTGTTATAAGAACATTGAATCAGGAAATGTACATGCATACATATACTGGTTATACAACATATACTTACTATACTACTGAAACTGATTCAAAAGGTAATACAAGAACTGTTTCTCATACTGAAACTTTAACAGCAAGTGTTACTGAACCAGCAAGCCGTTATTTTGAAAAAGAAATTTTAGTCTTTGCATCGCCTGCTGCACCTGATTTATCTTTCTCAAGAAAACCAACATATTCTGGGAGTACAGATCAAAAGAAACTTGATAAATTTGTCCAAAAACAAACTAAAAGAAACACAAAACTTGAAAGGAAAGCTCTTTTAGATAATGACCCAAATACAAACTACACTATGATGTCTAATGACAAATTTGAAGCTCTATTTAATTCAACTGATAGAGACAATGAAACTCAATTCAGATTGATGTTTACACCTATTGCTCAACAAAACATGGTTGAACTTATAACAGATAGTCCATATGGAGACGATTTTTCTTTCTTAAAAGATCACAAAATCAATTATATTTTCTCAAATCATGCCTTGCAATTTCCATATGATACTAATCCTGATAGATATGTATCCTATGACTTTGAAAAAAGTAAAAATATTTTTGTTACTTTTGTTTGCAATTTCTTTGAAAACTTTTATTTTGAACTTGCACCTATTCTTTCCATTCCTATTTATCAACAAACTAAACCATTTGAATTTATTTATAAAAAAGAATATGGCTTTAATATAAACCCATATGATCAAGAAAGAATGACTAATCAATTGAAACAATCAAATCTTCTTCATGAACTTGCCAAAACTCAAGGTATAAATAAAACTGAATATATCACTTCAATTGGAAACATTGATATTGTCAATGTTAAAAATGATGCTTTCGACATGGTTCCACAAGTAACTAATATACCTGTAACTGCAAGTGATGGTCATGTTGTTTTAGTCCCTGTTGATTGGTATAGATATGATCCAGTTTCTAAAACAACAACTTGTGCTTTTATTAAAGGTAGTGGAAGCAGCAACAACATCAGAAAAAACTTGAATGATAATTTTAATAGTAGCAATATTTCTTTTGCAAATAAAGATAGTATTGTTTATAATACTAATATGGCTTGTTTTGCTTTTGACAAGTGCTTAGATAGAGCAGCAGATTATCCAGCTGTCACAGCAGTATTGGATAGATTATCTAAACAATTTGTTGAGAATCAAAACAAATCTATTAATGTCAATAAATCTGAAAATATAAATAATGTAAATAATTAGGAGGTAACATTATGGCAAACGAATTAGATGAAACAAAAGAAGTAGCAAATGAAGAAGGAAGAGATGCTTTTGTTATTGAAAAACAACTTCCAGTTCAAAAGTCTACTAGTGCAACTGTTTTATATGTCATTTGTTGGGTCCTTGGTATTATTCCAGGCTTGATTTGGTTCTTTAAGAAAAAGAAAGTTATGGCTGAACTTCAAGCAACTCAACAAAAAATTCAAGCTCAAGCTTCTCAAATTGATAATTATATGGAGCAAAGAGTTGTCATCTTACAAAATGCTGCTAAATTACTTGATAAGGCTATTGATTTAGATAAAGATACTTTAACATCAATTGCAGCATACAGAAGTGGTCAAAATAAAGCCAGTAGTGATGATGCTTTAAGAAACGAAATATCTACTAAGATTGATAACATTGAAAGAAATGTTCAACTTGCTTTTGAAAGTTATCCTAACTTACAAGCACATAACGAAATTGCTGATTGCTTACAACAAAACTCTTACTTGCAAAAAGAAATCACAGCTGCTAGAGAATTATATAATGATGCTGTCTTATCTTGGAATACTAAGATTCAACAATGGCCTATTTATGTACAAGTTGCTTCTAAAGCAGGTTATACAACTAGAATTCCTTTCTCAACCAGCAAAGCTGTTAAAGAACAAGCTAGAGGAACTTTCTTCTAATTACTTAATTTAAATTTATGGCACATAATCAGTCGATTATGTGCTTTTTATTTGTTTATAGATAATTGATTAATTGCTTTATAAAAATTATAATTATTAGGTCATAGAGGTACTTATTATGGAAAAGAAAAAAACATTTTATATTACAACACCTATTTATTATGCAAGTGGTAACATTCATATAGGACATACATATTGCTGCACCCTTGCTGATATCATTGCAAGATATAAAAGACTTGATGGATATGATGTCAGGTTTTTAACAGGAAGTGATGAACATGGTCAAAAAATAGAAGACAATGCTAAAAAATTGAACTTATCTCCCAAAGAATATGTTGATAATATTGTCAAATCATTTAAAGAAGTCTGGAAAGCATTAGATATCTCTTATGATTATTATGTAAGAACTACTGATAAACAGCATGAAGAATGCGTTAAAAAAGTTTTCACCAAGCTTTTTAATCAAGGTGATATTTATTTGGGTGAATACAAAGGATGGTATTGTAAATACTGTGAATCCTTTTATAGTGATGAACAAGTTGGTGAAAAGCATCTTTGCCCTGACTGCAATAGAGAAGTTCATTATGAAAGTGAAGAAGCATATTTTTTAAATGTTAAAAAATATGTTCCTCAGCTTTTAGAATTCTATAAATCACATCCTGAATTCACATCTGAAAGCAAAATCAATGAGATGGTCAATACTTTCATTAATAAAGGAATGGAAGATTTATGTATAACTAGAACTTCTTTTAGATGGGGTATTGAAACTAATGAAGATAAAAAACATGTCATCTATGTTTGGATCGATGCACTATTAAATTATATTTCATCGCTTGGCTATATGAGTGATGATGACACTTTATTTAATAAGTATTGGGGCAAAGATAGTGAAATAGTTCAATTGGTTGGAAGAGATATCACAAGATTTCACGTCATTTACTGGCCAATTTTATTGATGGCATTAGGTCTTAGAGAACCTGATCGTGTTATAGTTCATGGACTCCTTCTTACAAGAAGCGGTGTTAAACTTTCTAAATCATTAGGCAATGCTCCTTCACCTTATCCACTCATTGAAAGATATTCAGTTGATTCATTAAGATATTATTTAGCAAGAGAAATTCAATTTGGAAGTGATGGTAATTTCACTCCTCTCCAATTTATAGATCGTTTAAATGCTGACCTTGCAAATAATTATGGTAATTTATTAAATCGTACATTATCAATGATCAATAAATATTTTGATGGAAATATACCTGCTTTAACAAAACCATTTAAAAATGAACTTACAACTAAATTAATTTCCACAGCTGATAGTAAAATAGTCTCTTATAAATCTTATATGGATAACTATCAAGTTACAGAAGCTATCAATTCTGCTATGGAAATGATAGATTTAGCTAATAAATATTTTGATGATATAGCACCATGGAATCTTGCTAAAAATAATGATTTAGAGATTCTGGCTGAATCTCTTGCAAGTGCAGTTGAAATTTTAAGAAGAGGAAGCATTCTTCTTTTACCTATAATGCCAAGTAAAGCACAAGATGCTTTACATCAAATGAATATTAAAGAAAGTGATGCGACTTTTTCTTCTTTAAATGATGTTATCAATTTAAATGGCACTAAATTAAATGAGCTCAAGCCATTATTCCCACGTCTGAAAAAAGATGATGAGGTTCCATTCCTTGTTAAACTTATTGATGGTGAATAATATTAAGTATAATTTAAGTATTTAAATTAAAATATTTAATCAATATTAGTGAGGTGATTTATGAAAATTTTACTTGCTGAAGATGAAAGAGATTTATCAAATGCTGTTACACGTGTTTTAAAATTCAATAAATATGATGTTTTTCAAGCATTTGACGGAGTAGAAGCATTAGAATTTTTAGATTCCTACACTTTTGATGCCATTATTTTAGATGTTATGATGCCTAGAAAAAATGGCTTTGAAGTTGTCAAAGAAATAAGAAAAAGAGGTGATCAAACACCTGTTTTAATTCTTACAGCACTAAGTGAAATCGATGATAAGGTTCAAGGACTTGATTGTGGTGCAGATGATTATTTAACTAAACCATTTCAAGTCAAGGAACTTCTTGCTAGACTCCGTGCAATACTTAGAAGACATGGTGATTATAAAGAGGCTTATTCAATTGGTAATACAACTTTAGATCATGACAATTTCCAACTCATTGCTAAAGATACCACTCGTCTTACAAATACTGAATATCGTTTGATGGAATATCTTATCAGAAATCAAAATGTTCTTTTATCAACTGAAAAGATAATGGAAGAGGTTTGGGATTTTGATAATGAATGTGAAATAAATGTTGTTTGGGCATATATTTCAAATTTAAGAAAAAAATTAGAGCAAGTCGGTAGTGAATATACAATCAAAGCATTAAGAGGTGTTGGATATAAATTAGCTAAAAAAGATGATAAAGACAATTAGTTATGATTAAAAAAATCAGATATAAATTTATTTCTATCACTTTGATTTCTTTATCAATTCTTTTATCATTTTTAATGATTGCTATAAACTGGGTAAATTTTACTCAGGTCACTACAAATGCTGATAAAATAATCAACTTTTTAGAAAACAAAGAGAGTTTTGAAACTGATAAACCTTCTTTTAATCAGCAAGATGGAATGCCAGTTGAAACTCCATTTGAAACGCGTTTTTTTGTTGCAAAATTTGATACTACACTATCTGATGATAAAAAATATGAACCAATTGAGGTTAATACCAGTTTTGTAAAAGCAGTAAGCAAAGAGGAAGCTAAAATATACGCTAGCAAAGTGTATAAAGGGAAGCAAGATAGCGGATATGAAAAAAATTATAGGTATCGTAAATATGTGTCTAAGACTAATGCAAATGAAATATGGATTACTTTCGTTGATTGTTCAAGGCAGCTTGAACTGATTGATAATTTCTTTAAAATATCAATTATTGTTATTTCAATAGGTTTGATTTTAGCTTTTATTGCTATTTTCTTCATTTCTAAACTTGTTGTTAAACCTATTGAAGAAAGCGATGCTAGGCAAAAGAAATTTATTACTGATGCTGGTCATGAACTGAAAACACCTTTAACTATCATTTCAGCAAACAATGAACTTATTGAAATGATAAATGGTGAAAATGAAATGACTCATACCATTGATAAAGAAGTCAAAAAAATGTCATCAATGGTCAAAAATATGACTGAGCTTTCTAAATTAAGCGAAGGTACATTACTAAGTAAAAAAGAAGCAATTTATTTTTCGCTTAGTAACATTTTATATAGTGCATGTACCGATTTTTCGACTTCTTTTGTCAATAAAAATATTTCATTTAAATTTTCAATAACTCCAAATGTTTATATAAGAGGCAATGAAAATAAAATAACAGAGTTGATATCTATCATTTTAGATAATGCTTTAAAATATTCTAAATCAATTTGCCAGATTTTTCTTCTTGTTAAAAAAAATGAGTTGATCATTTTACAACAAAATGATGGAAATGATATTAAAGTTGGAAATATGAATCAAATTTTTTCAAGGTTCTATCGTTCGGAAGAAGCAAGGGCAAGCCAAATAGAAGGTAGTGGTATTGGTTTATCAATTGCTAAAGAAATAGTCACAATACATCGTGGTAAAATTGAAGCCTTTGGTGATAAAAATAATCTTTTTAATATTCAGATTTCTTTCCCTATTTATAAGCGTAAAAAGATAAAAAATGTGATATAATCTCAAAAGAGGATTTGACAATAATGAAAGATAAAATATTGGTTGTAGATATTGGCACACAATCTTTACGTGCTTCTATTTTAAATAAGCAAGGTGAGATACTCGCTTTTTCAAAACAAATATATGAGCCTTCTTATTATTCACCTAAAAAAGGTTTTGCTGAGCAAGATGCTGATTTCTATATGGATGAGCTGTGTAAAGCAACTAATGAAATATATAATAAAGACAATAATGCTTTAAAAGATATTGATGGGATGGTCATGGTCTCTTTTAGAGATTCCTCTGTCATTTTAGATGAAAACAAAAAACCGATCAGAAAAGCTATTTTATGGCTTGATCAAAGAGTGACTCCTATGTATCATAATGAAAATCTAAAATGGTATGAACGCATCCTTTTTAAGCTGATTGGTATGATGGATACCTGCAGATATAATTCAGAAAGAACTCCTTCTTTCTGGCTAAAAAAATATGAGAGTGATAATTGGAAAAAAATGAAATATTACGTACCTCTTGGTGCTTATTTTAATTATAGAGTCACCAATAATTTAGTTATATCGTCAGCCGATTGTATTGGCCATTATCCAATCAATTTTAAAAAAGGAACACTATATGGTCCAAAGCATCCTAAAATCAATGTTTTTGGAATACCTTTAACTGCTCTTCCTAAAATTGTACCTGTCTCATCAATTATTGGAACGGTGAGTGAGGAGTTTTCTAAGTTATCTAAAATACCAGTTGATACTAAAGTCATTGCTTCTGGTTCTGATAAAGCTTGTGAAACATTTGGGAATGGCTGTATTGATGAAAGTAGTGCATCGTTATCGCTTGGAACAGCCTGTACTATCGACGTGGTTTCAAATAAATATAGTGAACCTGAAAAATTTCTCCCTTCTTATCAAGCACCATATCCAAAAAGTTATGATTTAGAGCTACAAGTTTATCGTGGTTTTTGGATGGTTACTTGGTTTTTAAAACAATTCGGATATGAAGATGAAATTATTGCTAAAGAAAATAATATCAATGTTTTAGACTATTTATCAGATAAAATATCGACTATTGCTCCTGGATGCGATGGCTTAATTCTCCAGCCATACTGGGGTCCTGGTCTTAAAAGACCGCACGGAAGAGGCTCAATAATTGGATTTACAGCTACCCATACTAGGTATCATCTTTATCGAGCAATGATTGAAGGTATTGCTTTTTCATTAAGAGAAGGTTTAGATGAGATCGTTAGAAAAACACATAAGAAACCTAAAGAACTTGTTATATCTGGTGGCGGCTCTTCTTCAAAAGTTATATGCCAAATTTTTGCTGATGTATTTAATATACCAGTTATCATATCTAAAAATAAAGAATCATCAACTCTCGGTGCAGCGATGGCTGGCTTTTTATCACTTCATTCTTTTAAAAATGTTCATGATGCAAAAGAAACAATGGTTAGTAATGGTATAAAACTTGTCCCAAATAAGAATAATGCAATCATTTATGATCGACTTTACAAACGCAATTATAAGAAACTATATCCATGTTTAAAAAATGAATATTTTGAATTAAAGAAATTCTTTTTAGACTATGAAATGAAGAAATTTAAGTAATTTTTAAGTTTTATTTGTTTGCCTTTAAAGTTAGCAATTTTTTGCTATATAGAAAAGTTTTTTAATTAATATAAAATGGCTAAATATGTCATTTTGCTAATCTTTTGTAACTAAAATTATTTGTTTTTTTGAAATTTATCTTTTTTATGATTTTTGAAATGATTTTGCTTAAGATTAGTGCATACTTATATATATAATATATTATATATATTCTTTGAAAATAGTAATCAGTTAGAGTATAATATAACATGAAAGGCTTTTAGCTTGTCTTTTAGGAGGTTCTCGTATGTCTAGAAAGAAAACCAAAATATTCAAACTTACTGCATTATCTACTATGTTGGTTCTAACTCTTGCTTCATGTAGCAAAGCTGCTGATCCTAGTAGTTCAAATAATTCTACAAATTCATCTTTTGATGATGATAAATATGACTTAAAAGATGTTATTTTTGAAGACTACACTGTTTCATATGACGGCAGACAGCATTCGATTCTAGCTAAGAATGTCCCAAGCGATGTCATTGTAACATACACTAACAATACTGGTATTGCTGCAGGAACCTACCCAGCTATTGCTCATTTTAGAAGTAAAGATGGCAAAATTTTCTACAAAGACAAATATGCTACCATGACAATTATTAGTGATGGAAACAAAAGTGATATCAACTTTTCTAAACTTGTCATGAACAATTTAGAAGTCGACTATGATGGCACTCAACATGTTGTTAAGCTTGAAAATCCAGAAGATATTCCATCAGGTTTCCAAGCCACTTATTCAAATAATCAAAAAGTTAATGCTGGCACTTATACAGCAAGATGCGATATTATCAACATTCAAACAGGTGCTGTTCATCATTCAATTTATTCAAAAATTGTTATTCATAAAGCTGAATATGATATGACTGGTGTTTCTTTCCCAAGTCAAACATTCCCATATGTTGAAGGAACAATCAGAAAAATTGAAATTGCTGGTAAATTACCAAGCAAAAGTTTAACAGTAACTTACACAAATAATACTGCTCGTGCAGCTGGAACTGTCACTAAAGCTACAGCCACTTTCCACTCACATGATGATAATTATAACGATCCTAAACCAATGACAGCTACTTTGACTATTTCAAGTGATCAAACTTGTAAAGTCACTATTAACTATATGGTTGGTAATCAGCTTTATTCATCAAGTTCGCTTTCAAAAAAATATGGAGACACTTTATCTGATAGTGACATTATAAAAAGAACTGGCTATAGCTATCGAACAAATATCAATATTTCTGATGAAGAAAACCCATATGTCATCAATTCTTCATCTTTGACATTGACTGTTTATTATTCACCGATAACTTATCAATGCTCATTTTTAGTTGATCATGGAAGCAAGGCGGCTCTTGAATACAACATAACTTCTAATTTTGAAATTGCTGATCCTATCATGGATTATGGCTATGAATTTGTTGGCTGGTTTACTGATACAAGTTATACTAATCCTGTCACTAGTCTTCTTGGAAGAACAGGCGATATTGTCTTATATGGTTTATCAAGAGAAGTCACAGCTACTGAATCTTTTGTTTTAAAGAACGCTTCTTATAAATGGGATAGCACTGCTAAGGCAATAACTACCGTTGGTGCTTTACCATCTACTAGGACTGTCACTTATACTTATGAGAAAGTTGATGGTAATTCTTCAAGTTTAATTGAAGGTCTTCCAAAGGATGTTGGCACTTATAAAGTAACTGGTCATTTCCACAAAAGAAACGCTGATACTGGTGAAGTAGATGCAGCTGATGTGTATACACAAACAGCTTATTTAACTATTGAAAAGAATTCACTTGGCACATCACAAATGGCATTTAAGTATGCCAATAATTCAACTGATATTTATGCTGATAAAGTTACTCTTCCTACAATAACTGGTATTGAAGAATACATTTCATATAAAGAACATGGTGAAGATAGAGCTATTAATTTCCGTGCCAATACAACCTATACCTATTATGATTCATCATTTAATGAATTAAAAGAAGCACCTTCTACTGAAGGAAGTTATTATTGTAAAGCTTCATTTTTTATCACTGATTTAAATGGAAATGATGTTTCAGATAAAATCAATCCTATTGATCCTATTTACACATCATTTAGAATCATTAAAAGAGATTTCGATGTTTCACACATCAGATTCACTGATTATACTTATAGCGATGTCACTCAAGTTCCATCTGCTGGTGCAACTCTTCTAGCATCTGGCGTCACATATGATGCTGTTAAAGGTAAATATTACGATTCAACTAGAAAACTTTATGTTTATTATTCAAACAATAAGATAGCAAAAGGTGATGTCGGTTCACTTACTGCATGCATTACCTTTGATTGGTCTGATGAAGCTAGTGATGCTGATAAAAAGAATTATACTTTACCAGCTCCAATGTATGCTACTTTGACTGTTTTATCACAAGGAACTAGTTCAGTCATCTTTAATGACTTAAATGGCGATCGTATTCTTCAAACTGAAGTAGTTACTGGCTCTTCAGTTGCTGCACCAACTTTCCCTAATGATTTAACAGATCCTAATGAAGAATATTATTGGAAAGCTGATAATAAATATTCAACTGTTGAAAGTATTAAGATGAATACTGTCTTTACATTAAGTAAAAGATATAAAACCAATCGTATTGTCATAAACGGATATTATTCAGCAGATAATACTTATAAATCTAATATTGAAATTCCATTAATTTATGATAGCTATACTAAAGGTGATACAAAAAGTTTACAAGATTTGATGATAAATTTCTCTAAAGGATATGAATTTAAATCATTTCAAATAGGTAAGATATCCAATTTTAATGATGAATATTTTACAACTGGAACTTACGATCATACAATTGATAAAAATAGTGATAATTACACTTTAAATTTCTATGATTTATATAAGAAATTATATAATCAGGAAGAAAGGCAAGGAATTGTAATCAGAATCAATTCATCAGCTAAAACTTTAAATGTTGAATATGATTTAGATGGTGGAAACATCACTGGTTCATTAGATGGTTACAAAAAGCAAACATTTGGTAGTAAATATAATCTGCCAACTGCCATTCCTACCAAGGAGCATATGAAGTTTGTTGGCTGGCAAGTCAATTCAAACTATATCACAAATAGTGTTTATTGTGATTTGATTCCACTTGAAAATAATACTTTTACTATCAAAGCTATTTATAAAGATGATACTAATTTCACATCATCATTTATTAGAAATAATGGAGATGTAGCTACTATCACTGATATTTCTTCTGATCAAGTCATTCCTTTCCCTGATAGCGATCCTAGTTTATATGGATATAAGTTTGTTGGTTGGAAATTAAATGGTGCTTTATATAATAATGATGGAGTAGCTGTTAAAGATGGTGAAAATGTTATTATTAGTAAAGGTACTGTTTTCAATAATGCTTTCATACAAAAATATTTTAAGGCTGACACTTTAAGATCAATTGTTTTTGATGCTGTTTGGGAAGAAGTAGATGTCGTAGTGAGGTTATATTCAAATAATTATAATAATGATGGTACACCTGTCATTTACCAAGATATAAATGCTAAATATGCATCGAGCTTATATACCTTACTTCCTAAAGATGAAAAAGGCAACTTACTTTATCCTGAGAATGTGGGTTCTGAGTTTTCTTATTGGTCATATAATGGTAGACGTGTCTATTCAGATACTATCCTTCTTTCATATACTCTAGTAAATGGTGTAAATTATGCTTATTTATCACCGGTTTATGATAGTGAGACATATTCAATTGTTTATGATCTAGGCTATGCTGGTTCAAAATCGACTGTCCAACAAGTAAAAGGTGGAACTAATTATGCTTTGATTTCTAACCCAAAGAGAACTGGTTATAAATTTGATTATTGGTATATTGAAGGTGAAGAAGATGCTGATGGTAATCCACTTGACTTTTCTAAAAACCATTATGAAAAAGAAAATGGAATTTTTGTTTTCAAAAAGAATATTGTTTTGAAGGCTCATTGGTCCCTTAAGACTTATCAAGTAGTTTTTTATAACAATAGCAACTCCACTAACTGGACTGATACCAAATTCTATCAATATGGTACTATTCTTGATAAAGAACATGGTTGGATAACTGAAGCTGGTTTATATGAAACTTTGATGTTTGGAAAAGGTGATGAAATTTTCTATTCTGATTCTTCCGGACGTGTTTTAGAGTTGAACTCACCTTTGCTTTTTGATTCGGATACTGAAACTGTTTATCGTATCAATGTTTTAAGGACTAGTGCAACATATCTTGTCACTTATGCAGTTGATGTTAACACCCCAGTGTCTTATCAAAGAGTTCAAGCTAATACTGATTTTACTTTACTTGCTCCACCAACTAGACCTGGTATGTTATTTAAAGCTTGGTATTATAAATCTGGCGATAGTGAAGTTGAAATAACAGGTACAACTTTCCGTTTACCAACCAGTGATAATTTGATCTTGTTTGCAAGATTTACACCAATAGAATATTCAATCCGTTATTTGACTCAAACAGGTTCAGTAATTCATGATGAAACTAAAGTTACCTTTGGTCAACAATTCTCACTTCCTAATGCAAGTGAAATCAATATTATTGGTTACGATTTTAAAGGGTGGAGAGATTCAAGCGGCAATGTTGTTGATGCTGATACTTTACTTACAACTCCACCAGATGATATTCGTGCTATTATTTTATATGCTATTTTAGAGCCAACACGATATTCAATCACTTATGATCCAAACAACAATACCGATACACCTCATACTGAAACTGCTAAATATAATCAAAGTTTCCATTTATATGCTGACCCTGTAAGAGCTGGTTATACTTTTGCTGGTTGGGCATTTTATGATTCTGATTCTAATGTCTCGATAACTGGTGAAACAGCTTCACTTTTAAAACAAGGAATTTTTGCTTATGCTGGTAATGTCCGTGCTAGAGCTGTTTGGCTTGGTATTGATTATGATGTAGTTTTCTATTTTGAAGGCGTTAAAGTATTGACAGTTGATAATAAATTAGTGATGGAAGAAAAATTGACTAAATTAACTTCTAAAACAACTGTTGCATTAGGAAATAATATCAGCATTTTATTTGATGATGAAATCTTTACTGACACTGTCACAATCGATGGTGTCGATTATAAATGCTTTACTTATACTGACGGAAATAGATATATAAACCCTGTTGGATTATTCTATGACTCACTTGATACTTGGAAAGAATCAGCATCAAATATTGCTGTAAAAAATCAAAAGGGTGCTAAATTTGTTTTATCAACTGTTGGTGGTACTGAATTTACTGCTAATTATATAAACAAAGAGCAAACTTTCTCATTCCTTTTCAAGAGAACTAATGAATTTGGTGTTGTTTCACAACAAGTCATTGCTTCTGTTAGTTATACCTTTGGTGATTATATCACCTTACCTGATTATCCTATCAATGATTTATATAATTTCTATGGTTGGATTGCCGAAGAAAATCACACCTATAATCCTGATACTGACGGACCAGACAGCGGTTATAAATATGTTGAAAAAGCTCGTATCAAATATGATGTTGCTTTTGATAGATATGCTGCTAAAAATGAATTTAAATTCAATTTGATTATGGATAGTAAGAAAGCTTACTACATCATATCTTTAGATAATGCTAAGTATTTACAAGTTAATCCAACATCTGAAATTGATGAAAATGCTGACGTTTATACTTCAGGATTAACTGATGCTGATAAAAAGAAAGCCATGGCTGATGATATTATTGGCAAAGTTGACAAAGGTAATGGTATCACGCTACCAAATATTGCTAAGAATTTAAATAACAACTATTATAAACCTATAACTATAAATGGCATTACTTTCCATCCATGTGATCGTACTGTTTATAAAGTTGGTGGTGAATATTTACTCGATGGACAGGTTTATAACGTCGGTGTCACAGGTACAATTGATAATCCACAAGTTTTAGAGGCTTATTCTTGCTATGTTGCTGGTGAGTATCGAACTGATGCTTCTGGTGAAAAATTCTCTGACTTCATGATTTTGCGTGATACTGATAGTAAAGGTGTTTCATTTAAGAACTCTTTAAATGAAAATCTCACTGATTTAAAAGAAGTTGCTTTCTGTGGATTTACAAATAGAGCCGGTGCTCAAGAAAATAGTATTGTCATTCAACAAGGCAATGATTTCTATATTCCACCATTCTATTTTGATGGTTCAAGAGTCAAAAAAGTTTCTATGATTGCTTATGGTAATATGGATGATGGTGCTTTTGCAAATATCACATTCAGTTATATGAATAATGGCAAGGCTGAAATAACAACTAAAACCAATATTCATATTCCAAATTCTGTTGAAACTATCTTAGCAAATTCATTTACTGATGTTGGCATAGTTGATGATAATAGAAATGAGCTTGGAAAATCGTTCTCTGCTATTGATTATCAGAATGGATTAGTATTTGGAAAACTCATTTATGAAGCAGATTTAGAGACATATAGAAATAGAGTTACCGTTTTAGATACTAGTGTCAGTTCATCTAATGCATATCATCCAATGTGGTGCTTTAATTCAACTGATAGTTCGTCAACTTATCAGAAAAATGATGTCTATTCAATTGAAACCTGGTACAATCTCAAAAAAGATGCAGGTGAATTTGATGGTGCTAAACGCGGCACATTAAATACTAGTACAATGTTTATTAAAGATGATTCTTCAATCTCTTTGAATTATTTCTATGGTACAGTTGAGGAATACATCAAATATTGTCAAAATAATGGTTATGGTTTAAATAGAGGTAAAACATCAAATAGATATGTTGCTTGTTTTAATTCTCTTCCAGATGAGACCTTAAAAGAGACCAATCCTACTGAATATGCTAAAGCTTTCTATCCTGAAGTCTTATTTATTGGTGATTCTTCAGGAAATCATCAATCAAGCAATTTAGCAAATTTATATATTTCTACTTCTGAACTTCAATCATACAATATATATGGTCAAAGAGTTGCCTATGTTAATGGTAGTATAGTTGGTACAAATCCAACTTATACTACTGGTGCTCTTTACCTTATTAATCCTGATGGTGCAGCTAATAATTATGGCACTTTAAAAGATAAGCAAGGTAATCTTTTATCGACTGTTTCAGCTGATATAAAAGATAGCATCAATGTTTTAGATAAAGTTTCAACCGCTGGTAAAATGGTAAAATATTATCATCTTGAACTTAATGACTATTTAACATTGACTGCTACTAAGCATACTAGTAATGAAATTGTTTACATCAAGAAAGAATTGAGTGACTTTATTACTACTGCTGCTAAAGTCTATGATTCAGTTATTAATACAACTACAACTGCTGGTTTCAATGTAATCAAGAATTTGCATACTGATAATTTAAATACTTTCATCTACTTCCTTGATCAAGGTGAGACTATCAAGAATGCTTTCTTATATTACATGGGAACTGCTGATGACATCATCTCCGATTCAAATAGTACATTATTTGCAACCAAGCAAACTAATTTTGATAATATCTATGTTGAAACACTTGAAAAATTTAATGATAATTCAACTAATCGTTTCTATTGTGGAACATATGATAATTATGTAAAGAGAAGATTTGAATTAGGTTCTACTATTGATCAAGTTTTTGATGGCAAGACCATTCTTACTACTTTAAATTTTGATAGATCAGCAACTATCTTATCATTTATGGGTACTGCTTCTGATTTTGTTTTAAATTATGATTCTTTAACTAAGAAAGATAATACAGTTTATCAATCTGTCTATCAAAAACCATCGACTACTATAGCTACTTTGATGAGAACTTATATTTATACTGGTAGCAAAGATGATTTTGCAAGCAAATATTATAGTCAATATGCTGGTGAGTTCGTCTCTGCTATTCCAACTCGAACTGATAACGATTTTATATATGTAGGTACTGCTAAAGAATTTGATGAACAAACTGTTACTGGTGATGGTGTTTTTAAAGCTATTTGGAAAGATTGGGTCTCTTCTAAAACTTCTTCTAAGAGAATCTACACTTATGCAACAAATAGTAATAATACGCACTTATATCCAGTCTTTGCTCAGACGTTTAAAAGTGATAATAGTGATCCTAATGGCAGTTACGAGCGTCTTTCAAATTACTTCAGTCAAACAGACTTAACTTATCCTATTGCTTATGCATATATATCTAATATAATAACAGATAATCTTACAAAGCCAAATGGACTTATACCTATGACTAATTTGACTATGCAACAAGCCTATAATATTGATGTTACAAACCCAATGTATTCAATTTTAAATAGTACTTTAGGATATGCACAATTTATAAAAAGCGGTGATATAGCTAAATATACTCAAATTTGTGCTCTTACTACAGCTGAGATTGTAGATCAAGCTTATGTAGATGCTGGCTATTCAAATGGTGTTTTGATTTTAAAGCGTGGTAGTGGTAATATGTTCGACTTTTATGTAAATACTCTACTTTCAACAAATAGTGGTGAATATAAGGAAATTAAATATATTCTTGGTACTCTTAGTCAATTTACTACGATAAGTACAACTCAATTTATAGTTGCTAAGTTCTTTACTTCCAATACTGATCATACACCACTAATTTTCTATAATGGTGTTTATGCTAATGCTTTAGTTGAACTTGCCAAAGCTGAATATTATAACTGCTTTGATGATAAGCTTATCTATTGCTATTCAAAATCGTCATCTATTAGCGTTGCTGATAAAACTAATTTCTTCTTTGGAACTGCTGAATCCTATTTCAATTCTTCATATATTGATAAAGATACAGCGGAACCATATCTACAATTATTAAAAGATAATATCTATTTCTATGTTGGAAGCTTGACTGACTTAACTTCTACTACTGCTGTCAATTTACTTAAAAATGATGCAGTGTTTAAAGATAAACAAATTTATGGATTAGTTAAAGAAGAAGGTAAAGAAGCTTCTATGGCTGTTTATTATCTTGAAGATTCTTCTACTGCTTTAACTTATTACAATGATTATGTTAAAGGTGATAAGACTCCTCTTACTAATCCAAACAATTATATTATCTTTGGAAACCGCATCACTGGTACTTCTGGAACAATAACTTCATTAACTTCTAAACTTCTTCTTTTAGAAAGAACATCTACTTTAAATCAATCGTTTGTCAACTTATTTAGTAGTAAGCAAGCATATTTAGTTGATAGTATTACAACTAATACAACAATATCGGTTTATAAATCTGATGATACAGAAGTTGAACCAACTGTTACTTCTGATACTAATAAATATTTAGTGAGTTTCTATTTAGGAACGGTTAAAGAATTTAATACTGCTTATGCTATCACAAATATTTCAAAATATAAGGATAATGCAGGCTTGGCAATGGCTGATTTAAAAGATTATGTTTATACTCTTGATAATTATGTAAATGCTACAAATACTAATACTGTAAGATCAATCTATGCTGCTTTCTATTTAAATTATTCTGATATTCTTTCTTCTGATTACTTCTTCAGCAAAACAACAGTTGATAGTCAAACTGCAGCTGGTGTAACCACCACCACTACCACCATCATTGATAAGAGATTATCGATGGATTATGCTCACTTTGTTTTCTCTGATTTAGCTACTAAGGGTTTTGTAAAGAATGTTGGTATCTTTACTGATGGCAATTTAACAGGCGTTGAAAATGATTATCTTATCTACAAGCCTACTGAATCAACATCATATACTTGTAATGAAATGTTATATGTTGAAGCTGAAAAAGAAGGCGAAGCAAATGTCAGATTACTTGATAGTTTCTTAGTTGTTTCAGGTGCTTATAATGGTAAAAATACCTTATACATGGCTTATACTGGAACCTTCTATACAAATGATGATAGCGTGATAACTACAGCACGTGAAATAAATGGTATCATCAATGATTATGTCTACTTCAATCCTACTCTCGATGGTTATACTTTAGTTGCTGCTTCAACTGTTTATCATCAACAGATTGATAAGACAAAGACTGATTTTGTTCAAATTAGTTTCAACCATGTAAATAAACATTCTACTTCTTCTACTTTAGCTGATGATACAGTCTATTTTGTTCCATTAACTAAAACTGAACTTGAAACAAATAATGTCTATCGTAATTACTCATTCTTCAGAATCAATCCAGCAGCTACAAATGATACTGAAAAAGACTTATATTGGAATGGTGATGCTACTACTATTGGTACTAAATATTCAGTCTATACTTTCAATGACACTAAAGATAAAGTAATTAGAGCTTACGCTAATAACTAATATCATTTAAAAACTTCCTGCTTAAATAGTGGGAAGTTTTTATTTGCATCAATTAATGTCAATTTTCTAAAAGCTGATTTTATGTTTTACTTTTCATAATACAATTATCCTAATAGATATATTAATTAGGCAAAAAATGAACTAATTGATACTTCATATATATATATATATGATAATTTGATTATTTGCTATACAAAAATATCAAAAATGTATTTGTAATATCGATTTTTAATTTTAAAAAATGCTTTTTTTTGCAAATAGTCAATCAATTGAATTTTATATAATTATTACTTAAAATATTTGTGAACAAATTTGAATAATTTTGTTTGCTTGTTT
>ERZ808240.1178-NODE-1178-length-33040-cov-5.587813_pt1 | contig 33040 bp, 23 predicted proteins | sample MGYA00521084_ERZ808240 | MGnify/ENA primary metagenome ERZ808240 (study PRJEB31516, sample SAMN03275571) | gut metagenome | biome: mammalia-associated habitat; material: feces | host: Papio cynocephalus | place: Kenya | collected 2012-08-06 ... | reverse complement strand
GCCGTCGAGCTCGATGACGCCCGAGTCGAGCGGGTAGACGCCGGCGATCATGTTGAGCAGCGTGGACTTGCCCGCGCCGTTGCCGCCGATCACGGTCACGAAGTCGCCGTCGTTCAGGGTGAGGTCGACGCCGGTCAGGGCGCGCTTCTCGGTGACGGTGCCCTTGTTGAAGGTCTTCTTCACGTGGCTGAGCTTGAGCATGCTACTCATCCCCCCTCGTGTACGAGGCCCGCAGCTTGTAGCGCTCCACGACGACGGGCACGCACAGCGCGAGCGCGACGATGATGGCGGAGAGGAGCTTCATGTCGTTTGCGTCCATGCCCATCTGCAGCACGACGGCGCGGATGAGGAAGTAGACGATCGAGCCCACGACGGCTGCCACGAGGCGGGCGCCGAACTTGGACAGGCCGCCCGGGAGCAGGCGCCCCAGGACCTCGCCGATGACGATGGCCGCGAGGCCGATGACGATGGCGCCCGTGCCCATGCCGATGTCGGCGTACTTCTGGCTCTGGCAGATGAGGCCGCCGGAGAGGCCCACGAGGGCGTTCGACACGATGAGGGCGATCATCTTGGTCGCGTTCGTGTTCTGACCGAGGGCGCGGATCATGTCCTCGTTGTTGCCGGTCGCGCGCAGGGCGCTGCCGATCTCGGTCCCAAAGAACCAGTAGAGCGCGAGTATCACGAGCACCACGAGCACGGCGCCCACGATCATGGTGACGGTGCTCTGCGGAAGCCCGCACCAGTCGGAGATCTTTGAGAAGATCGTGTCGTTCGTGAGCAGCGGGGTGTTCGACTTGCCCATGATGCGCAGGTTGATGGACCACAGCGAGATCTGGGTGAGGATTCCCGCGAGGATGGCGGGGATCTCGAACACGGTGGCGAGAAGCCCCGTGACGGCGCCCGCCACGCCGCCCGCGAGCATGCCGCAGGCCGTCGCGAGCGCAGGGTCGACGCCGCAGTTGACCACGAGCACGGCCACGACGGCTCCGCCGAGGGCGAAGGAGCCGTCGACCGTCATGTCGGGGATGTCGAGCAGGCGGAAGGTGATGAAGACGCCGAGGACCAGAAGACCCCAGAGGATGCCCTGGGAGACGGCGCCTTGGAGTGCGATGAGCATAGGCGTTCCTTAGCTAGTGCGATACGTGCAAAGAAGGGCACGGCGGACCGGCCGCGAAAGCCGCCCGCCGACGCCGTGCCCCGCGGAACCCATCTACGCGTCGAGGGCGGAGAGGTCGACGCCAATGGCCTCGGCCATCTCGTCGTTCTTCACGACGACGAGCTTGTCGGAGGGGAGCTGCTCGATGGCCATGTCCTCGGGCTTGGACTCGCCCTTGAGGACCTTCACGGCCATCTCGCCGGCGAGCGTGCCGAGGTCCTTGTAGTTGATGGAGAGCGTGAAGAGGCCGCCGGCCTTGCACATGCCCTCCTCGCCGGTGATGAACGGGAGCTTGTTCTCCTTGCAGATCTGGCCGACCTGCGCGGCGCCCGCGGCGATGGTGTTGTCGGTCGGGGCGTAGAGCGCGTCGACCTTGCCCACGGCGGACTCGACGACGGACTGGATCTCGTTGGAGCTGGAAACGGCGTACTCGTCGTAGGCGATGCCGATCGCGTCGAGCTCGTCCTTGGCGGCCTTGATCTGGACGTCGGAGTTGGACTCGGCGGAGCAGTACAGCAGGCCGACCTTCTTCACGTTGGGCAGGACCTTCTGCATCATCTGGAGCTGCTCGGCGACGGGGGTGAGGTCGGAGGCGCCGGTGACGTTCGTTCCGGGCTTGGAGTTGTCCTTCACGAGGCCGGAGGCGGCGTAGTCGGTGATGGCGCAGCCCACGATGGGGATGTCCGCGGTCGCGGCGGCAGCGGCCTGCGCGGCCGGCGTGGCGATGGCGTAGATGAGGTCGACGCCGTCGCCCACGAATTTGGAGGCGATCGTCTGGCAGGCGGACTGGTCGTTCTGGGCGTTCTGCTGGTCGATCGAGACCTTGAGGCCCGAGTTGTTCAGCGCCTCGACGAAGCCGTCGTTGGAGGCGTCGAGGGCGGCGTGCTCGGTAAGCTGGACGACGCCGATCTTCAAGGTCTTGCCGGAGTCCGAAGCGACCGCATCGCCGGAGCCCGAGCCGCCGCAGGCAGCGAGGGACAGGGCGGAGCCGGCGGCGATCGCGGAGCCGGCGAGGAAGTTCCTTCTGGTGACGTTCATGGTCTTCTCCCCTATGTAGATGGTTGCTTAAAAAATATGGTGCCTAGTGTAGCGCGCCGCCCGGACAAAAATGCCGTGTAGAAACACGCGTGTGACGCAAGGTGCCTGCCTGGAAACGCTCACAGCGCCAAGAAGACCGCGAGTAGCTGGACGGCGAACCCGACCGAGACGTCCGTGAGGAAGTGCGCGCCGGCGACGATGCGGGCCAGGGCGATGACGGCGGTGAACGCCGCGCAGGCCCAGAAGACGATGCGCTGGGCGTGCGCGCGGTTCTCGGCCCCGTCCTTGCACTTGTCGCCGAACGGTAGCCATGCGAGGGCGAGCAGGCTCGCGGCGTTGGCGACGTGCCCGCTCGGGAACGACGCGAACGCGTCGGCGGCGAGGCCCTGCGCCATGAACACCTGCTTGGCGGCGGTGTCGATCTGCCACCAAGCGTGGTACTCGAGGCCGGGGGTCGCGGCGACGGCGCGCATACGGGGGCGGCAGAACACGGGCTTGAGCAGCACGTTCACGATCAGGAACTGCGCCAGAAGCGCCAAGAAGGCGCCGAGGGCCCAGCGCCGCAGCTCGCGCGGGTCCGCCGCGGAGGTCGCGCGGACGACGAGGGCGTTCACGGCCGCGCCGGCGACGAGAGCCACGACGGTCCCCGGGACGCCGGTCTCCTCGGAGCGCAGGCCCCTGAACAGGCAATACGCCGTGAGCACAAAGGAAAGCACAGCGAGAAGCACCCAAGCCGGGAGGCGCTTCTCGCCGTCCCTGGAGCCGCGGGCGGAGGTTGCGCCCACGACGCTCAGCGTCACGGCGAGCGGGGCGTAGCCGAGCGGCTCGACCGCGCGCGCCAGGGGGCTCGCCGCGTTGTAGAGCGCCTGGGAGATGGTCAGGTCGAGCACCGAGCCCGCAGCGAAGCAGGCGACGAGCGCCGCGAGCAGCGCCAGGGCATACGGCTTGAGCGTTTCGTTTCTCATGGCAGCTCCTTAAATTTGGGGTCGGACCCCAAATTAACTTGGTATCCGACCCCAAATTGATTTTGTTAGGACAGCTTCTGGGCCAGCAGCTGGTTGAAGAGCTTGGGGTTGCCCGAGCCCTTCGCAGCCTTCATGCACTGGCCCACGAGGTAGCCGATGACCTTCTTGTTGCCGTCGCGGTACTGCTGCGCCTGGTCGGCGCAGCGGGCGAGCACCTCGTCCACGATGGGCTCGAGGGCGCCGGTGTCCGTGACCTGGCGAAGGCCGCGCTCGTCCACGACCTTCTCGGGGTCGTCGTCCGTGCCGTTGACGGCGTCGAGCACCTCGCGCGCCTGGGCGAACGTGATCGCGTCCTCGGCGAGAAGCGCCGAGATGCCCGCGACCTGCGCCGGCTTGAGCGCGTCGTAGCTGGGAGCGAGGTTGACCATGACGTTTGCCACGGTCGCCACGGCCTTGGGCTTCACGGCCGCGGCCGCCTCCTCGAAGAAGGACGCGACGTCCGGGTCGGCCGCAAGCTGGGCGGCGTCGGCGCGCTTGAGGCCGAAATCGGCCATGTAGCGGTCGCGCTTGGCGTCGGGCAGCTCGGGGATGCGCTCGCGGCACTTCTCGATGAAGTCGTCCGAGAGGTCGAACGGGGCGAGGTCCGGGTCCGGGAAGAGGCGGTAGTCGTCGGCCGTCTCCTTCACGCGCATGACGATGGTGCGCTTGCGCGAGGGTTCCCAGTGACGGGTCTCCTGGTAGATGATGCCGCCCTCCTCGAGCACCTCGGCCTGACGGCAGATCTCGTACTCGAGGCCATCGTGGAGGCTCTTGAAGGAGTTGATGTTCTTGAGCTCGGTCTTCGTGCCCAGGCCCGTCGTGCCGCGGCGGCGCAGGCTGACGTTGCCGTCGCAGCGCATGGAGCCGTTCTCGAGTGAGCAGTCGGAGATGCCCAGCGTGATGAACGTCTGGCGCAGCTTCTCCATGAAGAGGCGCGCCTCCTCGGGCGTGCGCAGGTCGGGCTCGGTCACGAGCTCGACCAGGGGCGTGCCGCAGCGGTTGTAGTCGATGAGCGACTCCGTGGCGCTGGCGATGCGGCCCTCCTCGCCGCCCACGTGCACCATCTTGGCGGCGTCCTCCTCCATGTGGATGCGGAAGATGCGGATGGGCGTGGTGTAGGAGCCGTCAGGGCTCTTGTCCACGACCACGGGGGCCGCGTCCTCCATGCCGCCGGGCGCGACGTTGCCGGTCTCCACGTGGTCGGGGCGCTCCTTCGCGCCGTCGCCCGCGACCTCGAGGTCGAGGTGGCCGTACATGCAAAAGGCGACGGGGCCCTGCGTGGTCTGGAAGTTCTTGGCCATGTCGGGATAGAAGTAGTGCTTGCGGTAGAACATCGAGTGCTTCTGGATCTGGCAGTTCGTGGCCAGGCCCGCCATGACGATGGACTCGATGGCGCGCTTGTTGGGCACGGGCAGGGCGCCGGGCATGCCCAGGCAGACGGGGCAGACGTTCGTGTTGGGCGCGTCGTCGTGGGACAGGCGGCAGTTGCAGAACATCTTGGTGTCCAGGGCCGTCAGCTCCGTGTGCACCTCGAGGCCGATGACGGCCTCCCAGTCCTTGAGGACCTCGGCAAGCTTCTTCACGAGAGCTCACCCCCCTTCCCGGCAAAGTCGGGCGCGACGGCGCCGGCGGCATCGTAGGCGCGCTCGATGGCGCGCGCGAAGGTAAGAAGGGAGCGGTCCTTGAACGCCGGCCCCTGGAGCTGGGCCGAGACGGGCAGGCCGGTCTTCTCGCCAAGTCCGAGCGGCACGGAGATGCCGCCGTTGCCGGCGATGTTGTTCGAGATGGTGAACATGTCGGACGCGTACATCTGCGTGGGATCGCTCATCTCGCCGAACTTGAACGCGGTGCGCGGCGAGGCCGGCATAAGGATGACGTCGCACTTCTCGTAGGCGCGGGCGTAGTCCTGCGTGATGAGGGTGCGGACCTGCTGAGCGGGATAGTAATACTTGTCGTAGGTGCCGGAGGAGAGCAGGTAGGCGCCGAGCATCTGGCGGCGCTTGGCCTCCTCGCCGAAGCCGTGGGCGCGCGAGAGGGACGTCTGCTCGGCGAGGCTCGCGCAGCCCTGCTCCTGGTAACCGTAGCGGACGCCGTCGAAGCGGGCGAGGTTCGAGAAGGCCTCGCACGGGGCGATGACGTAGTAGGCGGCGATGGCGGAGGCGATGTTGGGCAGCTCGACCTCGACGATGTTCGCGCCCTGGTCGGCGAGCGCGCGGGAGGCGGACTCGACGGCGGCCTTGACCTCGTCAGTGAGGCCGGCGGCCTCCATGAGCGCGGGCACGACGCCCACGGTGCGGCCCTCGATGGGGTCGTTCAGGTGCTCGAGGAAGTCGACCGGGCAGTCCTGGCTCGTGGAGTCGTACGGGTCGCGGCCGGGGCCGACGAGGGCGTTCATGGCGAGGGCGACGTCCTCGACGCGGCGGCCGAAGGGGCCGACCTGGTCGAGCGAGCTGCCAAAGGCCACGACGCCGTAGCGGGACACGGCCCCGTACGTGGGCTTCATTCCCACGACGCCGCAGAGAGACGCCGGCTGGCGGATGGAGCCGCCGGTGTCGGAGCCCAGCGCGATCGTGACCTCGCCCGCGGCGACCGCGGCCGCCGAGCCGCCCGAGGATCCGCCGGGCACGCGCTCGGTGTCCCAGGGGTTGTTCGTGCGGTGGAAGGCCGAGGACTCCGTGGAGGAGCCGAAGGCGAACTCGTCCATGTTCGCCTTGCCCATGGGCGTGGCGCCGGCGTCGAGCATGCGCTGGACGCAGGTGGCCGTGAACGTGGAGTCGTAGTTCTCGAGCATCTTGGAGGCGCAGGTGGTACGGGTGCCCACGAGGTGCATGTTGTCCTTGAAGGCCACGGGCACGCCGGCGAGCGGCGCGAGCTTCTCGCCCGCGGCGCGCTTGGCGTCGGTCGCCTTCGCGGCGTCGAGGGCGAGGTCGGCGGAGACCTCGAGGAAGGCCTGGACCTCGGGCTCGCGCGCCTCGATGGCGGCGAGGGACGCCCGGGCCACGTCGGTGGCGGAGAAGTCGCCGGCGGCCACGCCGGCGGCGATCTGGGCCGCGGAGAGCTCGTCGAGGTTCGCCATTAGCGATCGCCCCCCTCGGCGCCGAGGATGGACGGCACGCGGAAGTAGCGGTCGCGGCTCGAGCCGGCGTTTCGCAGCGCGACGTCGATGGGCAGCGCGCGAGGGTCGTCCGCGACGGCGGCGCCCATGACGTTGGAGAGGTCCCCGATGGGGTGGAACGTGGGCTCCACGCCGTCGAGGTCGTACTCGCGGATGGGCTCGAGGAGCGCTACCGCGTCGTTCATGTATGAGGTCATCTCGTCTAGCTCGGCGTCGGTCAAGGCGATGCGCGCGTAGTCCGCGATGCCCGCGACGTCCTCTCTGCTGAGAGCCATAGGTCCTCCTATCTTGCAGGTTAGCCTTTGCATTCTACGGCACGTCAGGCGGGCGGCAGGCCGGGGCGTCCCGACCGACCCCCAGCGGCAACAAAGACGGGGCACGCCAAAAGCAAATCTCAGCGCCCCGGGCATGATTCGTCGCCCCGTTTCCCGCGATTCCGTGACCGCACGAGACCAAAACTTAAAGAACTCTGACTTTTCCGACATTTGTACAAAATCATCGAGTAGCACGGCACGGGACCGTCGTTTTTCCTGCGGTTTTCTGCCTGCTACATAGGTTGATGCTCATGAAGTTCGTACAAATGTCGGAAAAGTCAGAGTTCTTTAAGTCATGGGCCGCACGAGGCCATTCGCGGGCCCGGAGGGCACGTCGCCCGCTCACGAAAGAAGCCCGCCCCGATCAACCGGGACGGGCTTGCCTGCGGAGATTGGGCGCAATGACGAGCAGGGGCTAGACGAGCTTCTTCAGTTCATCGTAGACGGCCTGGACCTGCGTGCCGATGACGACCTGCGCGGTCTCGACAGTCGGGCGGATGACGCCGGCGGCACCGGCGGCCTTGCAGGCAGCCTCGTCGACCTTAGAGGAATCGACGACCTCAAAGCGCAGGCGCGTCGCGCAGAAGTCATAGTTCTTGATGTTCTCCTTGCCGCCCACGGCAGCCAGGACGCCCGCGGCGATAGCAGCGAACTTGTCGTCGCCTGCGACGGTCGCGGCGATGGCGGGAGCGTCCCCAGCCTCGTCCTCGCGACCCGGAGTCATGAGGTTGAACTTGGTGATGGCAAAGCGGAACACCAGGTAGAAGACCACGAACGCGGCGATGCCCAGCGGGATGATGAGCCAGGTGTTGGCGGCGGCGGGCAGGCTGGCGGAGAAGAGCAGGTCGGTCGCGCCGGCCGAGAAGCAGAAGCCCGCGCGGAAGTTCACGTAGTACACGATGACGGTGAAGATGCCGTACAGGGCAGCGTAGACCACGTAGAGCGGGAAGCACAGGAACATGAAGCCGAACTCAAAGGGCTCGGTAACGCCGCAAACGAAGGCGCAGATGGCGGCGGAGACCACGAGGCCGATGGCAGCCTTCTTGTTCTTGGCGGTCTGGACCATGGCCAGGGCGGCGCCCGGGATGCCGAACATCATGCACGGGAAGAAGCCGGACATGTACATGCCGAGGCTCCAAGACACGTCAGCGGAGGTCTCGCCGGCCCAGAAGTGGGTCAGGTCGCCCAGGCCAATGGTGTCGAACCAGAAGACGTTGTTGAGGGCGTGGTGCAGACCGGTCGGGATGAGCAGTCGGTTGAGGAAGGCGTAGATGCCGGCGCCGATGCCGCCGAGGGAGGCGATGCCCTCGCCCAGCGCGACCAGCGCGCCAAAGATGAGCGGCCACGCAAAGAGCAGGACGACGGAGACGAGGATAGAGACGACGGCCGTGGCGATGGCGACGGAGCGCTTGCCCGAGAAGAACGCCAGCCAGTCGGGCAGGCGGGTGCCCTTGAACTTGTTGTAGCAGGTGCCGCCGATGATGGCGGACAGGATACCGATGAAGGAGTTGCCGGCGATCTTGCTAAAGGCAATGCCCTCGGCGGTGAGGAGCCAAGCGGCCTGGGCATCGGCGTCCATGCCGCGCATCGCGCCGACGACGGCCGGCGAGAGGAGCTGTTGGATCATCAGGAAGGCGACGAGGCCGGCCAGGCCGGCGGTGCCGTCGTGGTCGTCGGCCAGGCCGACGGCGGCGCCGATGGCGAAGAGCCACGCCATGTTGTCGATAAGGGCGCCGCCCGCCTTGATGAGCAGGAAACCGACCGTGTAAGCGGCTCCGGTGGTCGCCGCGCCCGTAACGCCCATGGCACCGGGGGCGAGCAGGTAGCCCACGCCCATGAGAATGCCGGCCACGGGAAGCGCCGCGACGGGAAGCATCAGCGCTTTGCCGAGCTTCTGCAGGTACTTCATCATGGTAAAGACCTTCTTTCTCTTGCTTCTTTCGTTTTGGGGACTCAATCCCCCTCGATGCGCCGGGACGGCCCGCCTCTCCGCAGAGCGGGCCGGTCCGACGCCAACCAGCACCACAAAGCGGCGCGGAGACCGCAAAGTGAGGCAATTGGCGGCAAAGCAGCAGAATCATCCGGCGGCGTCATTAGCAACGCCGCAAACAGGTTTCCGGGTTTTGGAACTCGAAGCGTTGCGCGGGCACTGCCGCGACCGGGTTACTTGGTCACGTGCACGACCGGATCGCCGACCTCGACGTGGCCGTCCGGCACGGGCGAGACGTCGGCGCACTCGGCGGTGTTCGTGACCACGACGAAGACGGTGTCCTCGCAACCGGCGGCGGCGATCTTCTTGGCATCGAACCTTAAGGTGGGTTGGCCCGCCTCGACGGCATCGCCTTGAGCGACGAGGCTCTCGAAGCCCTCGCCCTTCATGTTGACGGTCTCGACGCCCACGTGGATAAGGACCTCGACGCCGCCGGCGGTCGTCACGCCCACCGCGTGGGGCATGAGCATGGTGACCGTGCCCGAGACGGGCGCGCAGGCGGTGTCGCCGGAAGGCTTGATGGCAATGCCCTTACCGAGCATCTCGGCCGAGAAGAGAGGCTCGGTGGTCTCTTTGAGCTGGAGGGTCTCACCGCTCACGGGGGCAACAAGGGCAACGGCGCCGGCCGCGGCAGCAGTCGCGGCGACGTCTCGTTCGGGCTTCTCGGCGTTTGCGTCCTTTTTCTTGAACAGGTCAAAGAGCCCCATGTCTATCCCCTTTCCGAGGGTGTGGTCCGAAAACGGTTGCTCGCCATGCCCAAGCTCTCGACTGCGAAGCGCCAAAACCTTCAAAACGTGCATCGAATTCAACTCCTGCAACCTTAGCGGTTTGCCGGAAATTGTTGAGGAACCGTGAAGAAACGATGGCACGGACGGAGGATATCGCTCGGTGAACGGTGAGTAGATAACACCTGTAATTTTATGTGTTTACGCAGGTGGTACGTATATTTCGATTCCTGTTCTTATATGAGATACCAGTTGACTTTAGTCGGAGAGCGCCTCGCAAGGCGCGGGCGCGGCGTCGGCCTCCCTGGTCTCTTCCCGGTCGAGGAGCCAGCGCATGAAGTTGCCGAAGCACGCGGCGAGCACCTGCTGGAACAGCGTGCCCATGATGACCGGGAACATCACCTCGCCGGGGAAATACTCCGCGGCGAGCACCGCGCCCGCCGAGATGTTGCGCATGCCTGTCTGGAACGTCATGGTCACGAGCGTCTCGCGCGAGCGGTGCCACAGGCGCGCGATGATGAGCCCCCAGAAATACCCCGTCGTGGCAAAGATCCCTATGAAGAAGACAACGCCCACGAGCTCCGGCGTTAGGTTGCGCATGTAGGGAGCCACGCCCGTCGAGTTGGACAGGATCACGAGCACGAGCGCAACCTTGGCCGCAGGCGAGAGGACCGGTGAGAGCGTCGACTTGCCCCAGCCGTGCGTCGCGTCGTTCACGACCATGCCCGCAAGGGCCGGCAGCGCGATCTGCGCGAGCATGTCCCACATCATGCCCGCCACGTCGACCTGGACCGTCTGGCCCAGCAGCAGCTTGAGCGTGAGCGGGATCGTCACGGGCGAGAGGACCGTGGACACGAGCAGCGTGGCAAGTCCCTGCGAGAGGTCGCCGCCGAACATGTTTATCCACATGGTGGAGACCACGGCCACGGGGACCGAGTACTCGAGCACGATGCCGCAAACGAGGTTCGGGTCGTTGCCAAAGAACAGCGTGCCCAGGCCAAAGGCCACGAGCGGCATCACCACGGCCGAAACCGCGAGCGTCACGAGCATCGACGCGGGGCGCGCGAAAGCGCGGCCGAGGTTCGCGAGGTTGTTGCCCAGGGCGCCTTGGAACGTCATGAACGCGAAAAGCGGCGTCACCCACGGCTTGAGAAAGTCGAGCTGCGCCGGGAACAGAACGCCCAGCGCAACGCAGATCGGCGCAATAAACGCCAGGTGAGAGCCTATGAACTTACCGAACGACTTCCAAGTATCCAAAGCAGCGGCCTCCTCGCGTGAACAGGGGCCATGGTAGCGCGTCCACGGCGGCGCGGTCGAGTCTTGACGGGACGTTAACCGCGCGGACACGCGATGAAACGGGGACGCAAAAGGCCTCGCTACTCGATGGTCCCAGACAAATCAAACATTTGCGGAGGCAGTCTCGGCGTTTCCCCAGGATTCGGAATTGGAAGTCCGAGATTTGTTTGATTTATACGGAACCATCGAGTAGCCCGGCCCAAAAGGGGTTATCGGCGCCGCGCAACGGCCCAGAAGGCGAGCGCGATGACGACCGTGGCCACGCTCGCGCCCAGAAGCACCGGCTGCACGCCGAGCGCGCCGGCGAGGAACGGCGCCGCAAGCAGCGGCAGCACGCCGGCCCCGTTCAGGCCCACGCGCATGGTCGCCATGACGCGGCCCACATGCCCGGGCTCGCAGCGTTCCTGCGTAAGCGTCGCGCGCACCGGCCCCATGGCGCCGAAGCCCACGCCGCAGACGGCCTGCCCGACCGCGGCCACCCACACGTTCCCCGTGCCCACATAGATGACCGAGCCCACGCCCGTGACCAGGAGCGCCACGGCCAGGAGCCCCATCGTGAGCCGCTTCCCGGGGACCTTCATGACCAGCAGCGACCCCACCGTGCCGCCGATGCCGGCGATGGCGGAGAGCCAGCCCATCCATTGGGCGCCCACCCTGAGCACGTCTCGGTAAAACAGGCTCTCGAGCGAATCGAACGCGCCGTAGGCAAAGAAGCCCATGAACCCCATGAGAAAGATCAGCCGCAGGTCGGCGCTTCTCGCCGTCACGCGCACGCCCTCGGATAGCGTGGCAAGAAGACCGCCCTCCGCCCGGTCGCCCGAGCCATCGGCCGCAGCGCCCGTCTCGGCGCGCTTCGCCTCCGGCGTGGCCAAGACGAGCGCGACGGCCGGCAACGGCGACAACGCCAGAAGGGCAAAGACCGCCTGGTTCGTCGCCGCGCTCGTTATGAGGCCGCCCAAGGCCGGCCCCACAATAACGGCCACGCTCGTCGCGGTGTTGTTCAGGCTGTTCATGCGCAGGAGCGCTGAAGCGTCCTCGGAGAGGTAGCGCGGGTAGGCGTCGACGGCCGTCGTCCCCGTGCCAAAGAGCAGGCCGACCGCCACCGCCAGGACGTAAAGCACGGGATAGCTTATCGGCACGAGCAGGCCCGCGAAGCCGCAGGCCGCGAGGACGACGAGGGTAGCCGCCAGAGCGCGCCTGGGCCCCACGGCGTCCACGACGGCGCCGGCGCAGAAGCTGCCGACGATGAGCGCCAGGTTCAAGCAGAACACCAGCGCGGAGACCTCGGCGGCGCCCGCTCCTAGGACATAGGTGGCGCACCCGATCACGCCCACGAAGTACGTGGACTGAAAACCCAATTGCATAAAGAAGTTCGCCGCGACGAGCCGTCGCGTCGGAGAGCCAAAGAGATTCAACTGTCGCTCCAAAAAAGATGGAAGGGAATGGGCACAAGTATGGCGTGGCACGGCCTAAGGCCTAAAGACGCCGCTCTCATACATAAACATATGCCGCCTCTCATCGGAGCCAATGCGCCCAGTATAGAAGAGATCAGGGACAGGTTCGAAATCCTTCATTTGGATAAAAACGGGGACAGGTTCGGAATTTACTCATTTGAGCATTTTTCGAACCTGTCCCCAAAAGCTCTCATTTGGAAGAAAAACGAACCTGTCCCCAAAAGTTGCTAGCGGTGGCGGCGACGGAGCTCCAGCGCGACGTTGATGGCGACGATGATCGCGATGCCGGCCGCACCCCCGCCCGTGAGACCCCAGCGCAGCAGATCCGCCTTCTGCAGGCCGCCGGCGCCGCCGGACACGAACTTGCTGCCGTGCATGGCGCCGTTCATGGAGTGGCCGTTCGCCATGGTATAGAGCAGGTGGTGCGCCGCGTTGCGGGCGTAGCGGTACGCCACGGGGTCGGAGGAGTCGAACTTCCAGGTACCGGCAGGGTCGCTCACGGTAAGCTTGGAGTCGGCACCCGCCTGAATCATCTGGCCGGCGTCCATGAACACGCCCGTATCCGCGTTGTCGGTGATGATCCAGCCGTCGAAGCCCCACTCACCGCGGACGATGCCGCTGATGAGGTTGTACGAGCCGCCGACCCAGGTGGCGCCGATGCGGTTGAACGCCGTCATCATGCCTTGGCAGGCGCGGATGGTGCGCGTGGCGTTCTCGTAGGAGCCGTCGGCATTCTTCTTGAGGTAGTTGAGCTCGACGTCGCCCACCTTCATGCAGGTCTCGAACGGCTTGAGGTAGAGCTCGCGGGCGGACTGCTCGTTCATCCACGTGGCCATGGAGTACTGGCCCGCGCGGTCGCCGCGGTGGTTCTCCTGCTCATTGAAGGCAAAGTGCTTCATCAGGGTGTAGACGCCCTTCTCGGCAGCGCCCTTGACCTCCTGCGATGCCATCGCGCCGGCGAGGAAGCTGTCCTCCGAGAAGTACTCGCCGTTGCGGCCGGAGTACGGCGTGCGATGGATGTTCATCGCCGGGGCATACCAGCCGGTGGCCCCGCCGAGCAGGCTCTCGTTGCCGATCATGTTGCCCAGGCGATACGCGATCTCCTGGTTCCAGGTCTGGGCCACGGTCATGGGGTTGCAGAACGTCATGCCCGTGCCGCCCCAGCTCCAGCCGCTCGTGGAGTCGGCATCGGTGCCGGCGGGCTTGCCCACGGAGGCGAGGTAGTCGGTGCCGTAGCCGGCGTGCAGGATGAGGGTCTCGTAGTCCTCGGGCGTGAGCTGGTCGAGCAGCTTGTCCCAGTTGGCATCGGTGTAGTCGAGGCCGCGCAGGTCGATGAGCGAGAGGCCGTTGTCCGCCCCGTAGGTGAGCTCGCCGTCCCATGCCTGGACGTCGGGGTTGCCGGAGTCGGTGGAGTCGAGCTTGGCGAGAAGATCGGCCGAGGCCGCCTTGCCGTACGTGTAGCTCACGCCGTCGTCGCCATTGATCTCGTTGCCCCAGGTGGAGACCTGTGAGGTCACCTCGCCGTCGTGCGTGGGGAACGTGCCTACCCAGTCGGCGCGGGTGAGGTAGGTCGCGTCGCCGCGGGCGTCGGAAAGCTCGTTGCCGATAGCCTCCCCCGTTGCGGAATCGGTGGCATAGGTGGTCGTGTCCACGTCGGCGTTCGCGGGAACGTAGGTGTCTACCAGCGCCTTGTTGCCCTCAACGCCCGCGCCCTTGGCGGCAAGCACGTTGTTCACGGCGTCGTGGGAGTCGTGGGCGGCCGTCACGTAGTACGTGCCCGCATCCAGGATGTAGGTGCCCGCGCCCTCGGAGTCGTACGCCTTGAGCTCGGACTCGTCGAAGGTGACGCTCACCTGCTGGCTCTCGCCGGGCTCGAGGAGCTTCGTCTTTGCGTAGCCCACGAGCTGAACGGCGCTTTTCTCGACGCCGTTGGCGCGGTCGTAGTCGGTGTAGGGGCTCTGGGCGTAGAGCTCCACGACGTCCTTGCCGGCCACGTCTCCGATGTTCGTCACCGTCACCGTCGCGGTGCAGGTCTTGCCGGCCCAGCTGGTCGAGAAGCCCGACCAATCAAAGGTGGTATAGGAGAGGCCGTAGCCAAAGGGGTAGCAGACCTCGCTCGCGTAGTCGAAGTCGCCCGCGTTGCCCTGGCCGAGGGCGGCGTCCTCGTAGCGGGTCTCGTAGTAGCGATAGCCTACGTAGATACCCTCCTCGTAGCTCACGTAGTTGTACTTGGTGAGGTTGCCGCTCTCGTCGAGGTACTGGTAGTCGCCGAAGTTCTGGGCGGCCGGGCTCTTGCCGGCGTCCGCCGCGTAGGTGTCCACGGTGCGGCCGGAGGGGTTCACGCTGCCGGCCAGGATGTTGGCAAGCGACTCGGCGCCGTAGGTGCCCGTCGTGGGGACGATGAGCACGCTCTTGATGTTGGGGAAGTCGGCGAGCCAGCCCAGCTCGACGGCCGCGTTCGAGTTGACCACGAGCACGGTGTCGTCGAAGTTGTCGTTCAGGTACTGCAGGATCTCGAGCTCGGTGGAGTCGGGCTCGAGGTAGCTCTTGGCCTTGTCCTCGTCGCTCGAGGCGTGGTTGTACATGGAGCGCGGCATGTCGCGCCCCTCGCCGGCCACGCGCTTGAGCACGTAGACGGGCGTGGTGCCCTGCATGGAGTCGAGCACGCCGGCGTCGCGCATGACGGACAGCGGGCACTCGTTGATGGAGAAGTCCTCGTCGTCGCCGTAGCTCACCGAGCCGGGGCCCATGACGTAGTCCTTGCCCTTGCCGTTCGCGTAGAAGTCGGTCAGGGTCTTGTTGACCTGGAAGCCCGCCTGCTCCATGGCCGGCGTGAGGGCGTCGGTGCTGCCGCCCTCGATGCCGAGCGTGGTCTCGAGCATGGACTTGGCCTTCACGCCCAGGTCGCGCGAGTTGCCGCTCACGAAGGAGAGCGTCGTGCCCTGGGCAAGCGGTAGGGAGCCGTCGTTCTTGAGAAGGACGTAGCCCTCGCCGGAGATGTCCTTGTCCAGGGTCTTCTCGGCGTCGGCGATGGAGCCGCGGTCGTAGTCGGCCTTGTTGTAGGTGAGGTCGAGGCCGTCGGTATCGACCCCGGAGTTGTCCCAGCTCTGCTCCACGCCGAAGTAGGAGTTGATGATCTGGTTGAACTTGGGCAGCACGGTGTTCGCCGCCGCGATGACGGCCACGAGCGCCACGGCGAGCACCGCGGAGACGACGATGCCCACGATGCGCTTGACGCTGCGCTTGCCTTTCTTGGTTTTGGTGGTGCTGGATGCCATAAAAGAAGCTCCGTTCCAGATAGCGCGAGGAGGGCCGGGCCGCCCGGGAAGAGGATGAGGCGGCCCGGCCCCGGGAGAGGATCAGACGAGGACACCTACCACGGGGTCTTCTTGGACGGGACCGTGGGGTCGTCCTGCTCGGCGAAGGTCGCGGAGCCGGTCGTCACGGATAGCGTGGAGTACGACGTCCCGAACACGCCGTTGTACTTGGCAAGAAGGTCGCTCGCCGGGATGCGGTGCGTGTAGGTCGCGTAGAAGAGGCCCGAGCCGTAGCCCACGTCGGGCTGGCCCCAGTCGTAGTAGAGGGCCTTCTGGACGTAGGTGACCACGCCGTCCACGTCCTTGGCGCCCACGGCCTCGCCCTTCTCGTTCTTGATGACGAGGGTCGCGGCGGAGCCGGAACCCGAGATCTCCCAGGTACCGGAGCTGGACTTGGAGTCGAGGCCGTCGAGCTTGACCTTCCCGTTGCAGTAGAGCGTGAGGGGCACGGTGGCGTCCTGGACGAAGGAGAACTTGTAGTCGTCCTGCGCCTCGCCGGCGACGAGGACCTCGTCGGACCAGGTTGCCTTGACGTCGAAGTCGGTGTAGCCCTCGACCTTGACCTCGTCGCCCGGCTGGGAGACGGCGCCGTTCACGCTCCAGCCCTCGAAGACCTGGAACTTGCCGGAGTACGGGCACTCGGGCAGCGTGAAGGACTCGCCCGTCTTCACCGTGGCGCCGGCCGGGTCGGTGCCGGTCACGGCATCGCTGCCGGCGGAGTACTTGACCTCGTAGGTGGGCTCCTCGGGAACCTTGTAGCTCTTCTTGCACGCGGAGTTCACGGCGTTCACGAACTCGTAGCGCGAGATGGCGCCTATGCCCTTGCGCTTGCCGAGGATGCCCGCGTCGATCTCCTTGGTCCAGTAGAAGACGCCGTCCTTCTCCTCGACCGTGAGGTCGGAGCCGTCGTCGAGCTTCATCGCGAGGCCGGAGCCGTCGTCGTAGGTCCACTTGCCGGCAAACGAGGTCGCGCCCATCGTGATGATCGAGAAGGAGAAGCTGCCGTCCGCGTTGAAGGAAGTCGCGGTGGTCGCCGGGAAGAGGGTCGCCTCCGGGTCGGTGATGCTCTCGCCGCCGATCATCGCGGGCTTCGCGTCGCCGCTTGCCTCGCCGAGCTTCGTGCTGCCCGTGAGGCCGTTCACGGCAAGGGAGTTCGCCTGGACGTAGAGGATGCGGTGCACGACGTTGAACACGGCGTCCTGGATGATCGGGTCGTTCTTGTAGTCGTCCTGGAGCAGCAGCTCGTCGGTGTTCTTGTAGCCGTTGCCGCCGAGCCAGCAGTGCGTGCCGTTGAGAACGCCGTCGATGGTGTTCATGTAGTCGGCCTCGAAGGCATCGGTGAGCGTGATGCCGCGGTAGCCCTGCTCGCCCTCGGCGAACTGCTCGAGAAGCGCCGGGTTCGCGCCCGTCCACCACATGCCCAGGCGGTTGAAGCCGCTCATGAGGCCGTTGGCGTGGCCGTCCACCATGGCCATGGCGAAGGGCTTGAGGTAGATCTCGCGCAGCGCCTGCTCGTTGGACCAGGACGGCACGCCGTGGCGGAACGTCTCCTGGTCGTTCGCGGCGAAGTGCTTCATGAAGGTCACGCCGCCCTTGTCGACGAAGGAGCCCACCTCGCAGGCGATGGCGCGGCCCGAGAGGAACGGGTCCTCGGAGTAGTACTCGTAGTTGCGGCCCGAGTAAGAGGAGCGGTGGATGTTGCAGCTGAAGCCGTAGAGGCCGAGGGCCTTCTCCTCGACCGTGGAGGCGTGGAGCAGGTTCTCGCCGATCATGGCGCCCACCTGCGAGCTGAGCTCGTGGTTGAAGGCGGCGGTGCGCCAGGAGGTCATGGGGTACGGGATGCCGGTGAGGCCGGAGACGGCGAAGGTCGTGGAACGGCCGTTGGAGCCGTCGGCGTTCGTGGTCTTGGGCTTGCCGATCACGGGCAGCTCGACCTCGGCGTCGTCGGCCAGGAGCGTGACCATCTCCTCATAGGTGAGCTTGGAGACGAGCTCCTCCCAGTCGGGGTCGTCGTAGTCCTTGCCGCGCATGTCGACGAGGACCTGCTTGTGGTCCGTCTTGCCGAACTCGTGGGAAGCCACCGACGTCGGGTCACCGGAGCCGGCGGCGTACGTCACGGGCTTGGCCATGTCGGCGACCTCGTCGGTGTACACGAGGTGGGTGGCCTGCTTGGGGAACGTCCCCTCCCAGTTGGAGCGCGACATCCAGGTGATGGAGTTGAGCTCCTTCATCGTGGCGTTCTTGTTGGGGTCGACGTCGTCGAAGAGGTTCGTGATCTTCTGGCCGGCGGCAGAGGTCGAGAAGGCCTTGTCCTCGGTCGACGGGTTGTTCCAGGTGTAGACGAGGGAGGCGTCGCCCGCGGCGGTCATGCCGTCGGAGGTGCCCTTGCCCTTGGCGGCGAGGATGTTGTTCACCGCCTCGTGCGAGCCGTTGCCCACGGTCAGGTAGTAGTCGCCGGCCTCGAGGATGTAGGTCTTCGCGGCGTTCGCGTCGTAGGAGCAGAGGTCCTTCTTGCTGACGGAGACCTTCACGTCGGCGGATTTGCCCGGGTCGATGACGTTGGTCTTCTCGTACCCCACGAGCTCGACCGACGCCTTCTCGATGCCGTTGGACTCGTCGTAGGCGGTATAGGGGGCCTGCGCGTAGACCGTGACGGCGTGCTTGCCGGCCGTCTTGCCGGTGTTCGTCACCTTCACGCTCACGTCGAAGCCCTCGTCGGACTCGTAGACCGAGAAGTCGGAGTACTCGAACGTCGTGTACGAGAGGCCGTAGCCAAAGGGATAGGCGACGTAGGAGCCGTAGTCGAAGTCGCCCACGTGCTCGACGCCCAGGACCTTGTCCTCATAGCGGGTCTCGTAGTAGCGGTAGCCGATGTAGATGCCCTCGGCGTACACGTAGTTGCGGCGCCAGTGGCTGCCCTTGTCGTTGCTCGGCTTCCAAGCGTCGATCCGGCGCTGGACCTCGTCGGACTTGCCGGCCGAGAGGCGCGAGAGGTCGGCGTCGATCTTGCCGAAGTTGGCCATGACGGGGTTGGCCTTGTTGTCCTTGTAGATGGAGTCCGTCATGCGGCCGCTCGGGTTGAAGTCGCCCTTGAGGACGCCCACGAGCGGGTCGATCGCCCACTCGCGCTCATGCGCGCTGAAATAGGGGTCGTAGTAGCTGCCGCACCACACGAGGGCGTCGATGGCGTCCTGCCAGTCGGCGTCCTTCCAGCTGATGGTGTTCGTGGTGTTCATGAGGACGACCATCTTGGAGAAGGCGCCGTCGCGGCGGAGCTTGGCCACGCCGTTGAGCATCTCCTCTTCTTCCTTGGAGATCGCGAGGTAATCGCCCTCGCCCTCCTCGGCGCGGTTGTCGGAGGCCTCGCGGCCGCGGCGGCCGAGCACGACCACGGCGACGCCGCTCGCGCCCTTGAGCGCGCCGGATTCCTCGACGTCGGACCAGGGGTTCTCGTTCACGGCCCAGTTGGTCACGTTCTGGGAGCCGTTGGCGTAGAAGTCCCAGAGCGCGTCGTTGAACTGGAAGCCCGCCTCCTTGAAGGCCTCGTCGAGCATCTTGATGTACTGCGGGCCGGCATTGCCAAAGACGTTGACGGTGCCGTCGGCCGTGGAGAGCGGCAGGGCCTGGCCCTCGTTCTTGAGAAGGACGGTGCCCTCGCCCACGAGCTGCTTGTACAGATCGTGCTGGGCCTGCTGGAGCTTCTTCTCGCCGTCCTCGGTGTAGTCGTAGTCGCTCTTGAAGTACTGGGTCTCGGCCGTTCCGGCGGGGCTCGCCTGCTCGGAGCCGGTGCCAGGCATGCTGCAGGCGGCGAGGCCCGCCAGGACGGCGGCCGAGGCGCCTCCCAGGATGAATCCCCTGCGCGATACGTTGAGCTTCATGTTCTTCCCTTCTTCCCTCGCCCCGGCGTGGGGCGAAACGCGTCTGCCCGCGGGCAGAAAGTGAGATGCCCGAGGCCCGCTTGCCGCCGCGCCCAAACGGGTCGCGGAGCCGCAGGAAGAGTGGCGGCTCCGCGAAAAAGGGAGGCAAGAGGCGAGGCATCGACCTCTTGGCTTAAAGATAGGAAGACGGCTTGGGTTGTTTTAAGGCGCCGTACGAACTGCGCCGCGCGTCGTCAAACGCGCCCGTTTGTGCACGACCTGCACGTTTCGCGTCATGAACGGCGTTTTTTCTCGACCGGCGAGCGGTTTTGTTTTGCCGGTGAGCGGCGGTGCTACATCATGACGGCGTTCTTCTTGGCAAGGTAGTCCATGTAGGCGAGCTTGACCTCCGCGGTCTTGGACCGGCCGATGGGCACGAGCTCGCCGCCGATCTGGATGCCCTTGGAGCTCAGCTGGCTCACATGGGCGAAGTTGACGAGAAAACCCTTGTGCACGCGGTAGAACCCCAGCGGCGCCAGGCGGCTCGCCAGCTCGTCGAGCGTCACGAGCACGGTCTCGACGCGGCCGTTCGTCATGTGCATCATCTTGTCGCGCCCGTGGGCCTCCACGTAGAGGATCTCGTCCGCGGAGAACGTCCCCATGGAATGGGCCATCTTGAGCGTGACCACACGGTCGGTACGCGAGGCCTTCCACGCGCGGACGAACGCCTCCATGGCGGTCGCCATGTCCTCGGTGAAGCGGCTCTTGCGCACAAAGGAGAGCGGGCGCAGCGGCAGGGACTCGAACACGCGATCCTCGCTGTTCGAGACAAAGACGATCTCGGTCTTGGCTCCGGACTCGCGCAGTGCCCGCCCAAAGGCGATGCCGTCCTCGCCGGGCATCTCTATGTCGAGGAGCACCAGGTCAAAGCCCACTTCGTCGAGGCGCCGGGCAAGGGGCTCCACGCTGCCGAAGACCTCGATGTCGGCCTGGGCGCCCCGATGGGAGAGCTCGCGCTCCGCGGCAGCTGAGATGGACGACGCTGCAAAGGGCTCGTCGTCGCACACGGCGATATGGAACTGAAGCATGAGGCCTCCCAGCAGCTCCTGGATAAAACATGGAAAGAAGCGCCCTCACTCGGCGAGCGCGAGCATTACCTTAGCCGTAAAGACGCCCGAGTCAAACGAGAAGTCGGCGACGCCGTCGTACTTCTCGGCGATCTTCCGCACGATGCCGGTGCCGTATCCGTGGAGGTCGGCGTTCGACTTCGTGGTACGCAGGCGGCCGCCCTCGGCTTTGACGGGCGCCGTCGCCGCCGGGTTGGAGACGCTGACGATGAGGGAGCCTTGGTCCGCAAGGATACCCAGCCGGATGGACCTCTGGCCGGCGGGGACGCCGGCGCAGGCCTCGATGGCGTTGTCCAGCAGGTTCATGAGGACGCTCGCGAGGTCTATCTCCTCGAAGGGCAGCTCGGGCGGCACGGCGATGCGCGAGTCCACGTCCACGCCCGCCGCCGTCGCGCGGGAAAGCTCGAGGTTCACGATGTCGTCCACGAGGTCGTTTCCGCTGTTCACGTGCAAAAACGTGGGGTTGGCGCGCATGGACATCTCGCCAAAGAACTCCTCGGCGCGCTCGTAGTCGTGCTTCTCGAGCAAAAGCTTGATATAGGCGTACTGGTTCTTGACCTCGTGGCGCAGGATGCGGAGGTTCTCACCGCTCTCGCGGTAGGCGTCGAGCGCGGCCAGGCGCCCGTCCATGAGATGCTGCTCGGCCTGGAGGCGGCGGCGCTCCTCGAAGCCGCGCACGAGGCGGAGCACGGCATAGTAGACCACGAGCTCGGCGACCTGGCCGTTCACGCAGGTAAGGATGCTCTCCAGGGTCCCCACCGAGTACGAGCCCATGCCAAAGTCGCTGCGCAGGTAGAGGATGGCGCGCGCCGCGAGGCCCGAGGCGCACACCACGACCACGGGCAGGACGGAGGCGAGCGAGACGTCGGGGCCCTCGAGCGAGCCTTTGCGCTCGAGCAGCTGGATGACGAGAAGGACGCACAGCATGTACGCCAACGAGACGAGCGACGCCACGCGGATCCCGCCGTGCACCTGCGCGTTCACCACCTCGGCCGCCGTGAGCGAGTACATCCACGCGCACATGAGCAGGCACAGGCGCGCGATGCGCGCGGGCGGGCGGAAGTCGCGGAAGAGCAGCGCGCAGGCGCAGGCGGGAAGCACCGTCCACGTGATCGAGTTGGGGAACACGAGGTCGCTCACGGTACCCAGGAGCCAAGTCGCCGCGAGGGCCGCGCAAAGGCGTCCGAGCAGCGTGGACCACAGGCGTGCGCGCCCATCCAGGCGTGTGAGCATCAGCGCGATCGAGACGCCCCAGGCAAGGTTATAAGGCGACTCGACGCTCGCCTTGAGCGTGGCGAGGACTGCATCCATTCTCGGTTCCTTTCTCTCCAACAGCAAACGATAGCTTTTGGGGACAGGTTCGTTTTTCTTCCATTTGGATAAAAACGGGGACAGGTTCGAAATTTACTCATTTGAGCATTTTTCGAACCTGTCCCCAAATTTCTCATTTGGAAGAAAAACGAACCTGTCCCCAAATACTCCCCGAAAGGTAGGAATTGTCGGGTCGGCGTGTTTTTGGGCCCCGGGCGAGAGGTTTTTCTCGGCTAAGCCTTGCGATTAAATCCCTACTAACTAGTATGAATTAGGCTGCGCCCAACGGGCGCGGAGACACGCAGACGAGCGCGGGCCCCAACCGGCCCCGCGCAGAGCATAAGGAGAGAGAGAATGGCAAGCCAGCTTCTGAACGTGAGCGGCGTCTCGGCGGGGACCGAGGACAAGCCGATCCTTCACGGCATCGACCTTTCCGTGGGCGAGGGCGAGTGCCACGTCCTCATGGGCCCCAACGGCGCCGGCAAATCCACGCTCGGCCACGTGGTCATGGGCGACCCCACCTACAAGGTGACCTCGGGCTCCATCGAGTTCGACGGCGCCGACGTCACCGACGCCTCCGCCGACAAGCGCTCGCTCGCCGGAATCTTCCTGTCCTACCAGGCCCCCGTCGAGGTCCCGGGCGTCCCCCTGTACAGCTTCCTGCGCTCCATCTGCCAGATGCGCCCCGAGCTCAAGACCACCGCGCGCAAGTTCCGCCAGCGCGTGGGCGAGATCGCCGACCAGCTCGACCTCGACCAGTCCTTCCTCATGCGCGAGCTCAACGTGGGCTTCTCCGGCGGCGAGAAGAAGAAGATCGAGATGCTCCAGCTGCTGCTCCTGCAGCCCAAGCTCGCCATCCTCGACGAGACCGACTCGGGCTTGGACGTCGACGCCCTGGGCGTGGTCAGCCGCGGCATCGCGGCCTACCGCGAGCAGTGCGACGGCGCGCTCATCGTGATCACGCACAACACCCGCATCCTCGAGCGCCTCGACGTGGACAAGACCCACGTCATGGTCAAGGGCCACATGATCGCCGAGGGCCCCGCCTCCCTCATCGCCGACATCGACGCGAACGGCTTCACGCGCTTCGAGCGCGAGGCGGCCGAGCGCGGCTTCATCCCCGCGAAGCAGGGTGATGCCGAGTGAGCGACGAGCAGACCCGCAACCGCACGCAGGTAGCCGACGTCGACCGCTCCCTCTACGACTTCACCAAGTCCGAGGAGGGCTACGAGCGCTACGCCGACGGCCTCACGCCCGACATCGTCCGCGCCATCAGCGCCAAGAAGGACGAGCCCGAGTGGATGCTCCAGATGCGCCTCGACGCGCTGGACAAGTACCACGCCCGCCCCATGGCGACCAACTGGGGCCCGTCCATCGCCGGGCTCGACCTCGACCACATCTCCACGTACGTCTCGCCCAAGACCAAGCAGGCCAAGAGCTGGGACGACGTGCCCGCAGACATCAAGGACACCTTCGACCGCCTGGGCATCCCCGCCGCCGAGCGCGAGAGCCTGGCCGGCGTGGGCGCCCAGTACGACTCCGAGATCGTCTACCACAACATGCGCGAGGAAGTCGCCAAGCAGGGCGTCGTCTACACGACCATCGAGGACGCGCTGCACGACCCCAAGTGGGAGCCCGTCGTGCACGAGTACTTCGGCACGCTCATCCCGCCCACGGACCACAAGTTCGCGGCGCTCCACTACGCCGTGTGGTCGGGCGGCTCGTTCGTCTACGTCCCCGAGGGCGTGACGCTCGACTACCCGCTCCAGAGCTACTTCCGCCTGAACGCCGAGGGCGCGGGCCAGTTCGAGCACACGCTCATCATCGTGGAGCCCGGCGCCGACCTGCACTTCATCGAGGGCTGCTCCGCGCCCAAGTACTTCGAGGCCAACCTCCACGCCGGCGCCGTGGAGCTCTTCGTCAAGGACGGCGCGCGCCTGCGCTACTCGACGATCGAGAACTGGTCAAAGAACATGTACAACCTCAACACCAAGCGCGCGAAGGTGGGCGCCGACGCAAAGATGGAGTGGGTCTCCGGCTCCTTCGGCAGCCACGTCTCCTACCTCTACCCCACCACGATCATGGAGGGCGCGCGCTCGAGCTGCGAGTTCACCGGCATCACCTTCGCCGGCGCCACGCAGGACCTCGACACCGGCTGCAAGGTCGTCATGAACGGCCCCGACACCACGGCCACCGTGAACACCAAGTCCATCTCCAAGGACGGCGGCGTGAACACGTTCCGCAGCTCCGTCGTCGTGGGCCGCAAGGCCGACCGCGCCCGCTGCTCGGTCTCCTGCCAGTCGCTCATGCTCGACAACATCAGCCGCTCGGACACGATCCCTGCCATGGACGTGCGCAACTCCACGGCCCAGGTAGGCCACGAGGCCACGATCGGCCGCATCTCCGACGACACGATCCTCTACCTCATGAGCCGCGGCTGCTCCGAGGCCGAGGCCCGCACCCTCGTGGTGAACGGCTTCGCCAACCCCGTCTCCAAGGAGCTCCCCATGGAGTACGCCGTCGAGATGAACAACCTGATCAAGCTCGAGATGGAAGGGGCCATCGGCTAATGGCAGAAGACACCAAGAAGACCGCGGTCGCCGAGACCCGCGCCGAGGCCGCCCGCACGGAGGCCGCGACCGTCTCGCTCGAGCGCGTGAACACCCCGCCCGCGCAGACCTGGAACCGCCTGCGCGCGAACGACGTGACCCTCGAGGTTCCCAAGCTCTCCCGCAAGGGCAACGTGTACTTCGCGCTGCCGCAGCTCTTCGGCGGCATCGAGTGCGGCATGGGCCAGAAGGTCACCGACTGGGTCACCTCCCAGGCGGCCGACGCCCGCTACGTCGAGGTCGCGCGCGGCACCGTGCGCGAGGAGCCCATCGTCGTCTCCGTCGACGCGAACAAGGGCGAGGTCGCCGACACCGGCGTCATGGTCCGCGAGGGCGCCGAGGCCACGATCGTCGTCGCCGCGTCCGGCTCCGCCGAGGGCGCCGAGGCCCCCGCGGGCACGAGCGCCTCTTTGCTCCGCGTGTGGGCCGAGGCCGGCGCGCACGTGAGGATCGTCGAGGTCCTGGGCACGGGCGCGCGCCAGCAGCACCTGGAGAGCGTGGGCATCCACGCCGACGAGCGCGCCCGCATCGAGGTGCGGCAGTACGCCCTGGGTGGCGGCACCGTCGCGATGGGCCTCGCCTGCGACCTCGCTGGCAAAGCGGGCCGCATCGACCTCTCGACCCGCTACTACGCCGCGGGCGACGACGTGCTCGACATCAACCACGTCGTGCGCCAGCACGGCCGCAACACAAGGGCAGAGATCCACGAGTCCGGCGCCCTCGACGGCGCGGCAAAGAAGTCCCTGCGCGCCACGATCGACCTCGTCCACGGAGCCCGCGGCGCCAAGGGCAACGAGGCCGAGAACGTGCTCGTCTTGGGCGACGACGTCGTGAACAAGACCATGCCCGTGATCCTGTGCGACGAGGACGACGTGGCGGGCAACCACGGCGCCACGATCGGCAGCGTCTCGCCCGAGCAGATCGACTACCTCATGGACCGCGGCCTTTCCCGCCACGAGGCCGAGCAGCTCTTCGTCCGCGCCATCTTCGAGGACGCGATCATGCACGCGCCGGAGGAGGCCTCCCACGCGGCGGCACTTCTTCGCGCCGAGGAGGTCCTGGGCGCAGAGGTCGCCCACGACTTCGACGAGGGCGCCGCAGAGCCCGGCTCGGACGCGAACGCGGAGGAGGCACGCGCATGCTAGACGCGAAGACCGCGGCGCAGATCGACGCCAACCCCTACAAGGCTGACTTCCCGCTGCTCGCGGGGCATCCCGAGGTCTCCTTCCTCGACTCCGCCGCCACGGCGCAGCGCCCCGCCTGCGTGCTCGACGCCGAGCGCCGCTTCTACGAGCAGATGAACGCGAACCCCCTGCGCGGGCTCTACAGCCTCTCGGTGCAGGCAACCGCGGAGATCGGCGCGGTGCGCGAGCAGGTCGCCCGCCTCATCGGCGCGGTCGACGACGCCGGCAAGCCCCTCGCGAACGACGTCGTCTTCACCCGCAACACCTCCGAGAGCCTGAACCTCGTGGCCAAGTCCTTCGCGCCCACGGTCCTCTCGCCCGGCGACGAGGTCTGCATCACCGTGATGGAGCACCACTCCAACCTCATCCCCTGGCAGCAGGCCTGCCGCGCGGCCGGCGCCAAGCTCGTCTACCTCTACCCCGACCGCGAGGGCCACATCTCCGACGAGGAGATCGCCCAGAAGGTCGGTCCGCGCACGCGCATCGTGAGCTGCGCCGAGGTCTCAAACGTCATGGGCATCCGCCTGCCGGTCGAGAAGCTCGGCGCGGCCGTCCACGCGCAGGGCGGCTACCTCGTGGTCGACGGCGCGCAGTCGGTGCCGCACATGGCCGTCGACGTGCGCGAGCTCGGCGCTGACTTCTTGGCGTTCTCTGCCCACAAGGCGCTGGGCCCCATGGGGATCGGCGTGCTGTGGGGGCGCCACGAGCTGCTCGACCAGATGGAGCCCGTGCTCACCGGCGGCGAGATGATCGACTCCGTAACCGAGCAGGGCGCCACCTGGGCCCCCGTGCCCGAGAAGTTCGAGGCCGGCACGCAGGACGCCGCGGGCATCTACGCCACGGGCGCCGCGCTCGGCTACCTCACGCAGGAGGTCGGCTACGAGGCCGTGTCCGCGCGCGAGGCCGCGCTCGTCGCCTACGCGTGGGAGCGCCTCTCCAAGCTGGACTTCGTCGAGCTTATCGGCAGCAAGGACCCGGCCGAGCACCACGGCGTCGTGAGCTTCAACGTGCGCGGCGTCCACCCGCACGACGTGGCGAGCATCCTCGACATGTCCGGCGTCTGCATCCGCGCGGGGCACCACTGCGCCCAGCCCCTGCTCACCTGGCTCGGCGTCGAGAACCTCGCCTGCTGCCGCGCCAGCCTCGCCTTCTACAACGACAAGAACGACATCGACCGCTTCGTCGATGGCCTGAACCAAGTTTGGACGGTATTCCATGGCCGTGACTGACCTTTACAACGCCGAGTTCATGGACCACGTGTCCCACCCGGACTACAAGTACCAGATGGAGTGCCCCGACTGCACGCACGAGGGCGTGAACCCCTCCTGCGGCGACGAGCTCACCTTCAGCGTGAAGTTCGCCGACGACGGCACCATCGAGGAGGCCGCGTTCACGGGCCACGGCTGCGCCATCAGCCAGGCCTCGGCCGACATCATGAGCGACCTCATGATCGGCAAGAAGCCCGAGGAGGCCATCAAGCTCTGCAAGCTCTTCATGCAGATGGTGCGCGGCGAGGTCTCCGAGGACGACCCCAAGCTCGACTCCCTCGAGGACGCCTCGATCCTCAAGGACATCGCGCACATGCCCGCGCGCGTGAAGTGCGCCGAGCTCGCTTGGCGCACGCTCGAGGAGATGCTCGAGGCGCGCAAGGACGCGTAGCTCTTCGCACGGATTTCCGCGCAGGACTTCGCACGAGGCCCTGCGCACCCATTCAAGTTTTTCCGACCAAGAAGGGAGACGAACATGAGCATGTTCTCCACAAAGGGCATCTACGCCCTGCGTGCGATGGCGGACCTCGCCAGCCACGACGGGTGGGTCTCCCTCGGCGACGTCTCCAAGCGCCAAAACATCTCGCGCAAGTACCTTGAGCAGGTCATTTCGCTTATGCACAAAGCCGGCTACGTTCAGAGTCAGCGCGGCAAGGGCGGCGGGTACAAGCTCACGAGGCCGCCCGAGGAGTACACCTTGGGCGAGCTGCTGCGCGCCGCGGAAGGGTCGCTCGCCCCGGTGAACTGCCTCGATTGCTCGAACGGCACAATCTGCCCGCAGATCGGTTCGTGCTCGACGGTGACGGTATGGCGCGACCTCGGGCGCGTGACCTCAAGCTACCTCGACTCAAAGACCCTCGCCGACCTCGTCCACCCCGAAGGCGGCTCCTGCAACGTGACCTTCGCGGACAAATAGCTCCTTGCCGGCACCCGCGCCCCCGTGCTACCTGCTACGCCCGCCTGCCCCCTTGCCCTTGCAAAACGAGACATAATTCGACCGTTTTATGTCCCGTTTTGCAAGGGCAGGTTCGATGCACAACGCGACTTACACCTTTTTCCGCTATTGCGTGCATCATTGCATAATTTATATCTTTACAAGTACCCATCAACTGGGAAAACGCCAGATAGCGGTCATCTGGACGTCCCTTAAACACGCTCAGCAGGCCTTTGCTACTCCCCTAACCTTCATAAACCCGCGCAAAACCGAAGAAAAGTTGTCGGCACAACGTCCTTGGAGACCCATACCGGCAATTTTGCTTCTATTAACTTGCGAGCTCAAAGCTTCAGGAGCATTGGGTTCATTCATAATGCAATTCTCGGCTTTCCTTGGGAAAACTAGGCACCAATGTTCAAAAGCTTCAAACCTTCTTTGCCGAGCACAAAGCGAAGAGGTCGTTTTGATATGGACTTAACGTATCCCTTTTCCTCAAGCTTCTTCAAACAGGTGCGAGCTGTCTGATCGGATACCCCCAGGTACGATGCGATTTCGCGCAAGTAAGCGTCTGGGAACGCCGCGAACAACTCGAATTGAGCCAGCATAAAGAGAACCGCATGCTCACGTTCATTCATATCGAGCTCTTCGATAATTTGATGAATCCCATCGATTTGACCGATCTTTTCAGTTAAATCAGTAATCAAACCATCTTGCGCGTTCGAAATATACTCCATAAGGCACATGACGAAATGCGTCAGCTCCCCATGGTTCAAAGGATTCTCCGAGTCTTTGAAAGCGCGGTAATAGGGAGCCTTATTTTCCGCGATTGCTCTAGAAAGAGATAATGCTGTAAGAAGCGACAGAGGCCTACTCAGATACAACGCCAAGAGATAACGCCCAGTTCTACCGTTACCGTCATAGAACGGGTGAATGTACTCAAACAGATAATGCGCTGCTATCGCACTGTACGTTTCTGGAATCTCATCTGAAGATGCCAACGATATCATCGCGGCGATTGCCGAGATTATCTTTCCCTCAGGCTCCAGCCCGCGATGAAGCACCCGCCCGCCGACTCCGATGATATCGACGCCCGATTTGCGGAATAAGAGCCCATCGGGCGCGTTATCGCCCAAATTCTCCCCTTGCATCACTTTGTCGTAAATGCCTCTTATGTCCTCCGCCGATGTAGGGAGAGCTTGCTCCTCGGAAGTGAGCCCCACATACAAGTTCGCGAGCTCCATGAACCTTTTATCCGAAAGGCTGGGATAATCGCGTGCTTCGGATAAGAGCTCGTCGATCTGACGCCGGGTGCTGTGGATTCCCTCGAGAGCATTTGTGCTTACCACTTCGTCGATCACAAGGCTGCGAACCAGCGCGCCCCTTGCAACAGGTGGCAACGAGGCATAGAGCGAGGAAACGCGTCTTTCTTTTCGGAGCACCGATTCGTTGAGGACGGAGAGCTCACGGGGCACGGCAAAAAACAGCTCATCGTCCCCTGCTGAAATCCCAAGGCGGAACGAGGAATCGGCAGACCTGCGCTCTTTTGCCAGGCTACGATTATTCGCTAGAGCCGAAGTACTTTTGTCCATATGAAACAAAGTGCCGAGAGTCATATATGCCATATCAATCCACCAAGCAATAATTGAAAGCAGCTCTTGTGCTTCTATTTTATAAAATTACGAGTTTTTATAAATATGACTGATATTTCTGCTTTTATTTTATACATGAAGCCGGTTTGAAAAGAAAGAATGAGCATTTACTCCCTTTGCTACAGAAATCAGCAACGTGTAAACGCAAGAATCAAACGACTGAGACCGATCGATAGCAAATCGCTTTGTCCCCGTCCGCTTTAGATGGTCATTCGCATCGGCGACGACCCGAAAATCAGGGTTGTAGGCGATTTTTGGGCATATGGTTGAATATCGCAGTCGCCCCTCACCCCAAAAGTCCAGGTCCAGCGGTTACCGATATTCCAGCTATTCCCCCACTGCAGGAAAATTGCCTACAAGTCCAGTTTTCAGACAGACGTATCACAGAATTCCGTCCCGCAAAGCCTCATCATGTCCAAATTCGAGTGGACAAACAGGCGGCATAGACACTAGAGCAGCGCACCACGAACCTCAGCGTACTTCCGGCGCGTCTCCGCGGAGGAAAACGTGGGCGCAAGGCCGAATGGGCGATCGAGCAGCTCACGAAGATACCCCAGCCGCGCCAGTTCACCCTTCGCAGAATCGTTCACGATCTCGAACGGCAAGCATGCCACGCCAATAAGCCCGTCAAGACTGCCCTTGCGATCAGCATGCGAAAGGCAGCGACGCTCGCGAACCGCCGTCATCGCCGCATCAGAAATCTCGCCATTAGCAAACTCCCCCGGCGTCAGGCCAAGCACATCGTGGACATCGCTCTCGCCAAAGACCCTCACGATATCCACCTTGTCGGCATCGCGAACGATTTCGCAGAAGCAGCGGGTACGCGCATCAAGGTCATCGGGAAGGCTCAAGTCGCTATGCAACGCGACGGCGGAGCGCACGATAGCAACGATATCCCCGTCGACACAGAAGAGCTTCATCCGTCCGTCAGCGCCAGCCAACGCCTTCCCGTTAAACGTCGAATCACCGTCCAGCACCGCCAGCCCAAGCCGCGCATGGCTGCACGAAGCAGCGTCCTTGAACGTCCTCCATATCCTCAGCTGCTCAAAGCGCCCGATGTCATGAAGAAGACCACAAAGCCAAGCAGTATCCACGTCAGCGGCACTCATGCCCTTGGCCGAAGCAGTCTTCTCGCACAGCTTGGCCACGCGCATCGTGTGGTCGTATTTCATCGCGATACACGTGTCGCTCATATCGAAGGCTGCAACGTACGCATCGAACGCCCGCTGCACAGCTGATCTATCCGCATTGGTCACGCTTCCCTCTTTCTCAATCGCGACGCACGAGCCGCGCATGCCAGAAAACCAATATCACATCTACAAGATGCTTCGACCGCCCATGCGGTATCGAGTTCCCCTACCCTTGCCTTCGCGCATAATCACGCCCTTTTCCATAAGCTCATTCAGCCTTCTCGCCAATGTTCTCGGCGCAATACCGGTCGCAGACGAAATCTCCGACTTGGCGGCTACCCCAGCGCGCGAAATGAAGCCGACAATCACGCTCCCATCAGAAACACGCGCACCCGCAGCATCCGATGCTCCCCTAGGCTTAGCAGCCATAACATCAGGAACGGGAATCATGGCATCGAAGAAATCCCCGTCGACCAGCCTCGGGTCCTCGCCCGTATAGAACCTCGAGTATTTATAGAGCTTTCGGGTACCGCTCCCGAGCCTCTCGGAACGGCCAATCTGCGCGAAGAAACTCGCGATGACGGGGTTCTTCGGTGTGGGGTCGAAGTTGTCCAGCGTCACGGGCCGCGTGTAGATAGAGCGGCTCGCGTTGCGCGTACGCACGTATCCCCGGCCAATCTCTAGCTTAGCCATCTGAGGGCTCGAGTATTCCCTGTGCATGAGGGTGTTCGCCACGAGCTCGCGAATAATCACATCGCGGGGGCTCACGCGCTGCGTCCCGTCAAGCGCGAAGGCGTCGGGAAGCCATTTCTCGCCGAAGTCCACGAGCCTGTCGTACGAGTCGATGAGGTTAGTCTGGACGGTATCGCGGTCGTCATACCGGTCCGTATCGTCACGGCGCAGCAGCGCCTCGGTCCGATATGCAGGGACAACATCAAAAATCAATTCATCGGTGCCGAGAAGCAAAACCGCCGCCAGCGTAAAACCTTCTTCGCCGGTCTCCGCATCACGAGACCAAAGACGAGAAGCGCGAAGCAGCTCTTCGTCGGTCATGGAGATCCATGGGTGCGACCCTGCATGGGACACCGCAACCAGCTCGCGAACCCTTTTCAGGAGGTCGGGCCTGAAATCGGTCTTTTTTATCCACGGATAGACACGGCGCTCGGAATACAGCCCCCGCTTGCGAATTGCGAGACTCGAAATCTGGATATCGCTCGTAAGACGAACATCTACGTCGGCTACACGATCAAAGACCTGGCCTTTGAAGCGATACGTCTCTGGCCCCATCGGTACCCAGACGCGAATCACCGTTCTTCCGTTGCCGACATCGATTCTCTCGGGCTCCACGGTCGGCGAAGGGGCGAACAGACTTGGATTGCTGGTGACGTTGATGAGATTTCGTTCCAGCGGCATAACGCGATCGGCCTCGATGCCCTCTATATCCCCATCATCCGTCACGCCGAGCAGGATAGTGCCGCCTTGGCGATTGGCAAAGGAGCAGACCGTCTCGAACACGTCTCGCTCGACCTTGCCACCGCAGCGTTTGAACTCGAGAGACATCCCCTCGCCGTTTGCAATCAGCAACTCAAGTTCACGCTTATCCATCGCCCCTCCTTTTTTGTGCCAAATTGTACATGAATCGTGCCTAATCGTGCCACGCATTTGGCACGATTCATCGAATCAGAGGTTGAAGTGGAATAAATACAGAACATCCCCCCATGCCCACAACCAGCCTCTATGGCTTCCCGTCAAGGAAAGAAACCTTATAGCCATTGACCACCGCATAGTAGCTATCGCGCATGAGTCATAGCTTGGTATCTCCGTTTGTTTGGATACCCCGACCTTGAAGAAGGGCGGTAGCTCGCCAATCGTATGGAACTCTTTGGCCACATATCCCCCCTATAAGTCAGAAGGCCGCCAGCGCAAAACGCCGGCGACCTTCCTAGTCCTCGCCTCACTTAGAGTCCACGAGGCCGTATCACTGAGAACACTCTATCTACATTTTCCCAGCTGGTTAAGTTTTAGTCAAAGTCGACGAAGCTCAGCTCGAGCATGGCTCAGAAGCAGGAAAACCCAGAGACGGTGGCTTATTGAGGCCCGTCAGCAGCCTGACAAAACCTTGAGAAGCTGGCGAAGATCTCACCAAGCATCAAACTCGTCGGTTCCAAGAACGCAAACAAGGCGTCCCCCTCGGGCGAGCTCGCGGAGGGTCCGGCCTCGCGCCCCAGCATGGTGGAGATTAACGTGTTGGCTTCTATTCTACTCAAGGAGACAGTTAGACGCGACCGATGTAAGTTTTGCGGCGCGCTCATCAGACGGCTTCTGATTGAACCGCAACAAGATTAAGCTCCATTGACTGCTTGTAGGGCCCATCGGAATCGCGTCCGTCAATCAGCGGATACTAAATCTCAACGATGGATAAGCGGCCCTCGAGGATGAGCTTGTGAATGAGGTTCTTACCGTGGTCCTCGTTGTCCATCGTCTCGCCGTACGCGCTGAGAAGACCTAGGACCCGTTGGTACGTCTCTTCCTTCGCCGTCTCGGAGTAGTTGCTATAGAAGA
>ERZ808240.1177-NODE-1177-length-33043-cov-7.138141_pt1 | contig 33043 bp, 50 predicted proteins | sample MGYA00521084_ERZ808240 | MGnify/ENA primary metagenome ERZ808240 (study PRJEB31516, sample SAMN03275571) | gut metagenome | biome: mammalia-associated habitat; material: feces | host: Papio cynocephalus | place: Kenya | collected 2012-08-06 ... | reverse complement strand
GCGGCAAGCGGATATAACAGCCAACTTGCGGCAAGCGGACATAACAGCAAACTTGCGGCAAGCGGAGATGACAGCCAACTCGCGGCAAGCGGATATAACAGCCAACTCGCGGCAAGCGGATATAACAGCAAACTCGCGGCAAGCGGATATAACAGCAAACTCGCGGCAAGCGGAGATAACAGCCAACTCGCGGCAAGCGGAGATGACAGCAAACTTGCGGCAAGCGGATATAACAGCCAACTCGCGGCAAGCGGAGATAACAGCAAACTCGCGGCAAGCGGATATAACAGCCAACTTGCGGCAAGCGGACATAACAGCAAACTTGCGGCAAGCGGATATAACAGCCAACTCGAATTGAACGGGCTAAAAAGTGTAGGGGCGAATATAGGCGTAAATGGGAAGATAAAAGGGAAGAAAGGCAATTGGATAGTATTAGCCGAATACAATGAAAACGGATGCCCTTTATGTGTAAAAAGTGCACAAATAGACGGAGAAAAGATAAAAGAAGATACATTTTATAAATTGAAAAATGGAGAGTTTGTAGAAGCCGATGAGTAAGTATTGCAAGAATTGGCGTTGTCCCGAAAATAAAGGCGAACCGTGCGAAATAGCGAATGATTGTTGGCTTTTCGAATGGGATATAGACAAAGCAAAAATAAAACAGCCGAAAGCAAGAACGGAAAGCGCGCCGCTTGAAGAAGATGAACAAAAAGAATTTGCGCGGTGGCTTGACAATCAGGGCGTTTTGTGGGCGCATATTCCGAACGAAAGAAAGGCGAGCCTTGCGGTATTATCATCGCTTGCGCGGCAGGGTTTGAAAAAAGGTTTTCCCGATAATTTCATAGCGGTAGCGCGCGGGAAGTGGCACGGGCTGTTTATCGAGCTGAAACGGGTGAAAAAATGCTTGTCCGTACGTTCGAAAGAACAGCGGGAATGGATAAAACAGTTAAATGCGGCGGGGTACAAAGCGTTGTTTTGTTACGGTGCAGAAGAAGCGAAAAAAGCTGTAAACGAATATCTGAAAGAGGAGAAATTATTATGAAGTGTTTGATTCTTTCAATCAAACCTAAGTGGTGCGAGAAAATCATAAGCGGCGAAAAAACAATAGAAGTTAGAAAAACTGCACCGAAAGAAGTACCGTTTAAGGCTTATATTTACGAGACAAAAGGAAAGAAAATTGAGTGCGGATTTCACTTTGAAGATACGGGGATAACTTTAAGAGAGAAATACGTATTCGGAATGCATAAGGCAAGAATAATAAAGCATTATCGTAATGAGGGCAGAGGTAAAGTAATTGGTGAGTTTATCTGCGATAAGGTTATGTTTTTAACTCCGTTAGGGTTACGCGGCTTTGAAATGCGCGAGGAAATTCTAAAATCGATTTGTTTAACGAACGATGAATTAAACACTTATGGCGGGCTAAAAACGCTTTACGGTTGGCACATATCCGACTTAAAGATTTATGCCAAGCCGAAAGGGTTGAGCGAGTTTTACGTCCATAAAAAAGTTATAGGCGGTTGTCAAAACTGTGCATATTATAGAACGCCTACGCTTGAATTTTGTCAAGACTGTAAGAGTGGAAAACCGCCGAGAAAATGCTTAACGCGCCCGCCGCAGTCGTGGTGCTATGTGGGGGGGGGCAATGAAGAATTATAAAAGATTAACAAGAAGAAAAAGCAATGGAAGATGGGCTGTTGCGGATGACTTTGAGGGAATTTATTTTTCAGCTGATAGAATTGCAAATAGGTTGTGCGACCTTGAAGATAAAATAGAAAACGGAATACTTGTTGAATTGCCGTGTAAAGTCGGAGACACAATCTATGTTATACCGAGCGAATCGAATTTTAAGTTGAATAAGCTTGAAAGACTTGAAAAAAACAATAAAGTTTATAAACAAAAAGTTTTTGGATTCGTAATTTATCCGGGCGATTTTTTCGTTTCTACTTGCGAAGGAGAGAATGGAAAAGCGGGAAAAGCATATGGTGAAACGTGGTTTTTAACAGAAGAAGAGGCGCAAAAGAAGTTGGAGGAATTATGCAAAACACAGAATTAGCCTTACGCCCGTCATATTGGGCGAACGTATCGGGCGGAAAAGATAGTTTATTTATGCTCAATCTCATTTTACATAACCTTGATAAATATCCGCTTGACGGTGTTGTGCATTTTGAGCTTGAAATTGATTATCCGTTCATAAAAAACGTAATTGATTATATGCAGTCGGAATGCGAGCGGTTCGGAATAAGGTTTGTAAGAATAAAGCCGACGAAATCGTGGGGAGAACTTTATAAAAGATACGGTTTTCCGACAAGGGTTACGCGGTGGTGCAACTCGCAATACAAACTTACGGCAAAAAATCAGTTGCAAGAATTTATGAAAAAACAGGGCTTTTATATCGTTTCTTATATCGGCTATTGCGCCGACGAAGAAAAGCGTTTTGCAAAGCGGGTAGGCTTACAAAAAGTCGAACGATACCCTCTTGTTGAAGAAGGTATCGAAGAAGAAACGATTTGGGCGTGGGCAAAAACGCAACCGATATTCAATCACTATTATGAAACGCAAAAGCGTTGCGGGTGTATGTATTGTCCTATGGCAAGTTTTATAAATTTCGCTTACCTTTACAAGTATTATCCCGAAAATTTCGCCTTTATGATAGACAAAATGCGTGAAACGGAAGCTGTTCGGGAAAAGGAACTCGGCAGAGCGTTCTCGTGTATTTCGTCAACGCCGAAATACAATGCCGAATACCTTGAAAGAATTGTAAAAACAAAATGGCTGAAAAAGTTGGAGGAATTAGAAAATGGACAAAAAACAGCAGATTGAAGATTTGGCGGGAGCTATTTGCAACACTTGTAAAGAATTGATGGCAGTTTCTGAAAAATGTAAAAATAGGGTTGAGGTTTGTATTGCGGCGTATGCTCACGCTGAAAGACTTTACTTCGCAGGCTATCGCAAAATTGACGGCGATAATTATGTAAGCAGAGAATGGCACGATGAACAAGTATTACACTTAGAAAGCGAGCTTGAAAGGCTAAAATCCGAAAAAGAAAATGTAGAGCGGAATTGCGCTGTGATAACAAAAGCAGAATGGAAAGAGTACCAAAAGCAAGCATATTTACAAGTTTTTGAAACTCTTACTAATAGGATTGAAAAATATTATTCTCAATACTATTCTACGATGACTGTTATTATGCAGGCGATTACTGATGAAATGCAAACAATAGTACTTGATAAATACGGCGAGCATTTAAATGTAGCGCAAGAAGTTAAAGAATTAAAACAGAGAGCCGTGAAAGAGTTTTCGGAGAAGTTAAAAGCGAATAGGTATAGTGGTTTTGTCGACGTAGATAAAATAGACGAACTATTAAAAGGTTACAAATGATTATAGGTTGCGACAGGTTATGTTTTCTCCCTTTGATAAAGAGAACAAATCAAATATGCTTAGAATGCCGTTATTGCGAGCGGCGGGAAGAAATAACAAAGAACGAGGAATATTATGAAGCAGACGGAAGCAAAAAAGAGATATGACAAGAAATACAAGGCAAGCAAGGTTGAGCGGTTTTATATCGACTTATACCCGACGGACAAAGACATTAAGGAGTTTTTGGAACTAATCAGTCAGAAAATACCGAAAGCAACCTATGTTAAAAATATTATCCGAACGAACATTAAAGCATACGCTTATGCGAATAAAATGTTAAACGAAATGAAAGGGGGCAAGAAATGACAAAGCAAGAAAACCAATGTTTCAGAGTGCATACGTACTTGAAAGAGCACAAAGGCATAACGGGTTATTCGGCTTTTATCGAAATCGGCGTATATCGTTTATCGAGCTGTATTCATCGGCTTAGAAAGCGCGGAATAGATATTGCCGACCGTTGGCTTGAAGTCGAGAACAGATACGGCGAAACTTGCAGAATAAAGGAATATTATTTGAAATGATACAGAAAGGGAAAATCATTGACATTGACGAAAACGGGCTTGTAACAATCGTTGCGCAGTCGGACTTGTATTTGATGACACACCGAGAAATAAAAGAGTGCTACATTGATTTTATAGACGGCAGGAAGCTATCAGACAAGCAAAGGCGAATGTGCTATTCTTTGATAAATGCAATAGCCGAATGGAGCGGAAGCAGTACGCAAGACATAAAAGAAGCGTTTAAAATGGAGTTTTGGGCGGATAGGATAGACACGCTTGCCGAAAAGGTTTTCAGCCTTTCGAACGCGCCTATGAGCCTTATAGCAGAGTTTCAAAAGTTTCTGATAAACTTTATACTTGAAAACGACGTGCCGTTGAAATATTCGCTTCTGAATTATGTTGACGATATAGACAATTACGTTTATATGTGCTTGATACATAAGAAGTGTTGTATTTGCGGGAAGAAAGCGGACTTGCACCACGTAGACACCGTGGGAATGGGGAACGACCGAACGGAAGTACAGCACGAGGGAAGAAAGGCTTTAAGCCTATGTAGGGAACACCACACAGAGATACACGCGACAGGGATAAAAGAGTTTTTAGAAAAGTATCATATAAACGGCGGTATTCCTATCGACAAAACGATTATGAAAATCTATAAATTAAAGAGGTGAAAGAATGGGAACAAATGACAGCGTAAACCACCCCGCACATTATACAGACGGCAAAATTGAAGTGATTGATTATATACAGGACAAAGGCTTTAATTTCTGCCGCGGGAACGCGATTAAGTACATATCGCGGGCAGGTAAGAAAGACAAAACGAAAGAAATCGAAGACTTGCAAAAAGCCGTTTGGTATCTGAATAAAGAAATCGAAAGATTAAAGGGGGCGAAAAATGATTAAAGTAAAACAGAACATAAGGAGCGGAATAACGCCGAAAATACCTACTGCGTACAAAGTAACAAAAATCGATTGTTATATGCCGCAAACGGTGCGAGATGAAGCGGAAATATGCTTGACTTGTGATTTGCCGAAGTGCAAAGGCGATGACAGATTATGTAAAAGGTATCAAGCAATGCTGAAAGAACTCAAAGAAAAGAAAGGAATAAAAAGAGTAAGGAGAAAGAAAGATGAGAATTAAGAAAAAAGACATTAAAGAACGTGAAGAACGCCCAGTAAACATTAGAGATACGGTATATTTTCCCGAATACGGCAGAAAAAATGAAATCTTACAAGGGAAAGTTACTTGTATTTTAGAAACTTGTGAATTTAGACCTGATAAGGATATTAGGACAAATAAAGTTGAAGTTTATTTAAAAAACGACGAAATAGACGGAGGAAAATACGCGCAAGTACACGGAAAGAGATATTTTGAATATAAAGACTTCGGGCAAAAAGTTTTTAAAACAGAAAAAGAAGCGGCAGAAATGTTATTTAAAAAGGAAGATTTAGAAAAGCAATTAAGAGAATTGAGAGGATTTTTAAAAGATGAATAAAGTATTTTTAATCGGTAACTTGACGAAAGACACGGAACGCGGCGTAACAAAAAACAATATTTATTATTGCAATTTTACAATCGCGGTAAATCGTTCGTATACGGACAGCAACGGAGAAAGACAAGTTGACTTTTTCAATATCCGAACGTGGCGCGGAATTGCCGAAAGTTGCGCGAAATACCTTGTAAAGGGAAAAAAGGTATGTATTGTGGGCGAATTACAGCAACGCACTTACGAAGACAATCAAGGCATAAAGCGAACGGTTGTTGAGATACAGGCAAACGAAGTAGAGTTTTTATCTCCGACAGAGAAAAAGCAAGAAGAGCCGCAAAAGAGCAGACGGCGGGAACAGCTTACAATGCTTGAAGATGATGATATACCGTTTTAAGAGGTGAAGAAATGAAGATTAAAAAGTTTTTAAAATGCGTTTTAGTGAGTTTAATTCTGATAGCGTTTTGTTTGTCTATTGCGGCGTTTGCGAAAGCGAATACCGCAAATAAGGCGGCAGAACAAGCGCAGGAATTAGCAAATAACGATACGGAAGAAATCGAAAAAGAGATACAATTCATCGAAGAAAATCTTCCTAATTTTGGTACAGACGATGAAATTGTGCCATATATGGAAAACGGGGAGCGGCGTTATTTGGCGTTTTGTACAATGGGCGGGGCAGTGATTTATTCTTGTAAAGTAGAAAACGGCGAACTTGTGATTTTATTCAAGTTAAGGTTAAAAAGGGTGTAAATATGACAACGCTTGAAACACAGACTTTAAGCAATTTAGAAAAGGAACTTGCAGAAGCAGAAGAGAAAGCCTTTCGGCTTTTAAGCTTTATAACGCTATACAAGCAATACGACAATTTGCCGCGTAAAGAGCGCAAATTAGTATTAAAACAGCATAAGTTAGCATATAAATACTATGCAACGCTGAAAAAGCGAATAAAGCTGATAAAATCGAGATAAGTGAAAGCGCGGTGAAATATCCGCGCTAAAACTTTTTTATCAAAATGCTTGACAATTAAAAAATATGTGGTATAATAAAGGCGAATAAGGTGATATTATGGCTGATTTAGAACGTATTAAAAAGAAATACGATACGCCGCAAATAGACATAGACGAAGCAACGAACGGCGGCAATCGTTATTCGCTTCCTTATGGCTTATGTAAAAGCGTAGGCATAGACACCGAGGGAATGACACCGCGCGAAGCGTGGGAAGCTTGGCAGAATAAAACAGGCAAGACGAAAGCGGAAGCCGAAAAAGAACATTGGGGCGAAGATAAATTAGACAACAAAGGACTGAAAGAAGAAAGCGAACAAGAAGCAAAAGATGGAGAAATAAAAAGCCGCGAAGAAGCAATTAAAAAAATGCTTGAAAGCGACAGAATAAAAGAAACGAGAACGTTTAAAAAGGAAAGAATAAAAGCGAATTTGTCATACGGAACGGAAGAAATGCAGAGTACAACCGCAAATCTTTTTAATGACGATAGCTTTTCATACGAAAACGGGAAAGAGAAAGGAACATATTTTGTGCCGCTTGGCAACCGCGTGCAATATAAAATGAGCGATGACGGCGGCGAAGGTAGTTGTTATTCGAAGGGCGGCGTATTTTATCACGAAACTTGGCACGCAATAGATAAAAACTACGGGAAAAACGGAGAATATCTTTCAAAATCATACGTTTTTGATGACGGGCAAACTTTTTTAGACAAAATAAATAGGGATACAAGCTCTGACAATATAAATTGGAAGAGCGTAAAAGAAGAAATTGAAAACGATAGAAAGGCTTTAATTAAAGAAAACGGTTATACGGAAGAGCAAAAAGAAGAAATATTGAAAAATCTACAAAAAAAGGTGGCAAGTTGGCACGATTTGCCCGAACCTAAACCGCCTCATAATGAATGGTTGAAAGGAACAGAAGAATTTAAAGCCGCTGAGGGATATAGTAAAGCCGTATCGGAAGCCGAAAGCAAATGGCGTAGAAAATGGGGCGATTTAAGCGATATTTATGCAGGATATACAAAAAATCATTATGGACTTGTAGGGGTGGGGCATTCTCCGAGTTATTGGAGTAGAGGCGGTACGCGTGCGCTTGAAGCGTTTGCCGAATGCGCAAGCGCAAAAGCGACAAACCCCGAAAGCTACGCAGTATTGAAAAAATACGTTCCGAACGTGGTAAAAGGGTTTGAAGAAATCTACGAAGCATTAAAGAGCGGGAGGATAAAGGCAAATGTACGGAATTAAGACAAGAAACCCGAAATTGCTTATATCGTTAGCCTTTGATACCGTAAGCGGGTTAGAGAGAGCATATAGCGAATTCTTTGCAGAAGACCCGCCAGGGCTTATGGTAATGGAAAGCGAAGAAGAGTATAAGGAAGAACTCAAAAACGCCATACTTACGAAAAAGGAAATAAATAACAGTCGCCGCCCTGCTTGTGACATAGTAGAGCAGAGCGACAAATATAATTTTTAACGAGGTGTTAAAATGGCGCGATTGACGAGCAGACAGCGACAAGCGGTAATCGCTCGTTACTTAGCGGGCGAAAGTATTGCTTCGTTAGCAAAAGAGTATAACATTTCAAGGCAAGCACTTGCAAAGCAAGTGAAACAAGAAAAAGTTGCCGAAAGTTTACAAAAGGTAACAAATGAGCAAGCTATGACAATGGCGGCGTTTATTCAGAGTAAGAAAGAGCAAACGCAAGACATTATAGAAGCCTTGCTTGACAAGTTGCAAGACAAGATAGACAAGGCAAGCTTTAAGGACTGTATAGCGGGGATTAAAGACCTTGCAAGTCTATATCTTGAAAGGGAAGATAACACAATCGATAATACCGTAAAGGTGGTTATTGAAAGAAAGGTGCAAGACCTAACGGACGAAAGGGATAATGAGTAGCGTTATAGAGTATAACCCGATAATACCGAAGAACTTTGAGCCGTTATTAAAGACGAACAAAGAGAACGGAACGCATAGAATAATAGCGCGCGGCGGGCGTTACAGCGGAAAGACCACGACTATTATACAGGAAGCGTTAGAGGGTTATATGACGATACCAGGCGCGAATATAGTAGTGGCAAGAGCCGATGACGTCAAATTCAGTAAAACAACGTTCCCGACAGTCAAAAAGGAATTGCAAAGGTTTGGGATAGCGCAGTATTGCCATATCCCTAAGAGAACGGGCGATATAATCTTTAAGCCGAACGGGAACATAATAAGGTTTGTAGCGACAGGCGGAGATGAACACCGCACGAAAGGCTTAGACTTTGAAAAGGGCTATGTGCATAGATTTATCCACGATGAAGCGCAAGAGCTTGAACACGAGTTTGAAGTCAAGGGTTGCGAAAAGACCTTATTAAGAATGTTAGGCGATACGACGAAATGGATATACATATATAACCCGCCGCCCTTTCGGGCAGAGTTTGCGAACGTGTATTTTCCCAAGCTCATACGAGAAGGGCGCGCGTTAGAGATATATTCATCGTGGAAAGACATAAGGAAAATATTATCGCAAGATGTAGTAGACGAAATACTGAAAGACAAGCAAAGCGATTTGAACTACTACTTATATGAATATATGGGCGAAGTAACCGCGACAAACGGGCTTGTCTATCCACAATTTAGGCGTGAGAAGCATTGCACGAGCATTTATACGCATTTAGGCAACGGCGATAGGGTTATGGAGCTTATCCTTGGCGTGGACGAAGGAAGTATTTACGACAGTACTTGCGTTACGCCTATTGCGATAATGTATAGCGGACTTGCGATAGTGTTAGGTTGCTTTGAGAATGACCCTGTAAAGACAGGCGCGCAAGCACCGAGCGCACAATCAAGAGATTTAATCAGATACAGAGAAAGGCTATTGACGAAATTCGGGTTTTTAAGATACGTGCCGCGGCGTTGGAACTTTGAATGCGCGGAAGCAGGGCAAAACCTTATGAATCAGTTTATAGCAGATACAGGCGGAACGGAAGATTGTATGCCTGTTCGGAACAAGTCGATTATGGGCGATATAAAGCGCGTTAGAAGTATGTTACAAGAGAAAGTCTTGTTATTCCACGTAGACTACGAAGAAGACGAAGACAGCGCGGAAAAGCTTATGAGCGACATAGAAAACTACGTGTTTGACGAAAAGACGAACACGGTGAAGAAAGGACAGCGCGACGATACAATAGACAGTTTGGAATACGGAACAAAGCTTATATATGATATGCCGATACAAACGGAAATGAGGTAAAGGATATGGCAGTTGCACAGACAAACACAGCGGTTATAAATGCGCCGAGTAGAAAATTATTCGCGCCTATGTTTCGCGCACGTTGGCAGAATATGCAGAACGTTGTCAACGACAGCGCATTTCTTGATTTAATTCCCGAGCCGTATTTGACATATTACACCTCTTTCGTGCGGCAGTGCTTGCAATGGTCGCGCGGGTTCGTGCCTATGTTACACCAAAAGGACTTTTTCTCAACGGGAATGGGTTATACAGTGTGCGAAATCATCACGCGGGAATGTTTAAGCGGCGGTTTCCGTTTGGAAGCAAGGGAAGACGGCACGCAATCGGCAATGGAAAAATGGCAGGAAGACACGCACCTTGCAAACGAATTATATCGTATGTTTTGGTATTCGGCGGCGGGCGGCAATGCGTTAATGGTGATAACGCCCGTTGACGGTGAAGCGTATGTTTCGGCATATCCTATTGACAGGTGCATTTTTCAAATTAATAGGCGCGGCGATGTTACGAACTGCCTTATTTTCAATAGGTTTACGGCGGGCGAAAGCGCGTACTATACAAGAGAGCGGCGGCGAGTGCTGAAAGGCAAGGGATATTACAAGGTAGAACTTGCAAAAGGTACGTTGACAACTTCGCCCACGTTTACAGGCGATTCCGTTAAAGGTATTCCCGCCAAAATCCGCGCGCAGTTTGAATATACGTACGGACATATAAAAATAAATACGTGGTACGAAATGCCCGCAGGAATAAGCGGAATAGGCGTTTATAACATAAAGAATAAAGCAATCGCGGCGGCAATGGCAGATATGCCCGGGTATAGCGATTCATCGCTTTATACCGCGCTTGACGTGCTTTATTCGATAGATTATAACTACACGCAGGCGCAAGTGGATATGTACAAAGGCAAGTCGATTGTACTTATACCAAAGCAAATGGCATCGGCAACTATAAACACAGGGCGCGTAAACGTAGCAAACGGGCAGAGCTTTACGGAAGCGATACAAGAACCGCAGTTGCGAGATGACTTTTACACGGAAGTTATGACACCGAGCGGCGAGCCGATAAAGCCGACTTTCGTACAAGCGGACTTGCGGGGCGAAGCGCATAAGTATATCCGAGACGCGGACTTAGAATTGCTTGCAAGCAAGGTAGGCTTGTCAAGCTCAACGCTTGCGAATCATCTGACGTATAATACAAGCAAGACGGCAACGGAAGTAAGAAGCGAACAGGACACGACAGAAAGCACGGTAAACGCGAAGCGAGAATTAGCGCGTGCGCCGCTCAATCAAATGCTTACTGACATAGCGCATTTTTACGGGTTTACGGACAGCGTAGAAATCAATTTCGGCAGAGCGGGCGTGAATAGCTCAACGGAAAATCAAGAGCTTTTGCAAGACTACCAGGCGGGGACGATACCGTTAAGGCGATACCTTAAAAAACGTTGGGCGGACTTGTCGGAAGAAGAGATTGAAGCGTGGGCGAAAGAACTTGAAGAAGAGCAGGCAAGCAAGGCAAAACAAGACAATTTCGGCGGTTTTGATTTTAACGATAAAGACTATTTCGGAGACGGCGTAAATGACGGAAGCGAAAGACAAGTTGAACAAATCGGCGGCGGCGATAGAGGAAGCGCAGAATGATATTCGGCTATTGATACAGCGCGCATATTTGTATAATTATGCAAGAGTTTATACAGAAAGGGCGTTGAAAGCGATAATCGAAAAAGCGTTGAAGTCTATAAGCATAGCGAGATTAAAGCGCGATACTGTTTTGTCGTTGACGAACTACGCGAACAGACAGCGGAATATATGGCAAAACAGCGGAATAACGCCCGCGTTGCTGTTTTTCCTTGCTAAGCGCATAAACTCTGACGGAGAAGCGGACAAAAAGGTACTGACGGAGAGATTGCCGAACGAAGCGATACAGCGCGATATAGAGCAAATAACGGGCAAAGGCGTTGAAACGGTGAATAAAGGCGTGCCTTTGCAAAGGTTTTACGGTGATTTATGGAAAGAGAAAATCAAACCTACGTTAGAAAAGATAGCAAGCGAAAAAGCGTTAGACCCGAACGACTACACAGGGCGAAACAGCTTGCGAAACCTTGCGGAAATGGAAGTTAGGTATCAAGACCATAAGGACGAGATAGAAGAACTGAAAGCAAGCGGCGAAAGGTTGGTTATGTGTTCAGCACACGCGGACTGCTCGGAGCGTTGCGCGCCGTATCAAGGGCGGTTATATTCGTTAGACGGAACGAGCGGAGAGATAGACGGAATAAAGTATGTTCCGCTTGAATACGCAACGAATAACCCGAAAGACAGATACACAACGAAAGCGGGCAGAACGTATCAAAACGGGCTTTTGGGGTTTAATTGCCGGCACAAGCTCACGCCATATCGCGGGCAAGAACCCGAATATATAAGCGAAAAGGAACGCGAAAAGGAATATTCGATAACGAAGAAACAAAGGGCAATGGAAAGGCGCGTTAGAGCGTTGAAAGCGGAAGCAGAGATGACGAAACGCGCGAAAAGCAAGGAATATATCAAGTATCAGCGAATGGCGAAACAAGCCTACGCAGAATACAAGCAGTACAGCAAAGAAAACGAGCGTGCGTATTATCCTATGCGCGTAAGTATATAAAATAAAACAGGAGGTATAAGGTATGTTCGGTAAAAAAATTACGCTTGATGACATTCTCAAAGGTATCGACAATCTTTCGGACGAAGACAAAGCAAAGGTTAGGGATAAAATGGCTGACCTTTACAAAGCCGAAGACGAAAGGGAAATCGATAAGGTAGAGAAAGAAAAAGCTAATTCGGACGAAAAGGCAGACGAGAAAGGCGAAGAAGAAGCCGAGGAATCGGAAGAAATCGGGAAAGACGTTGACGAAGTGGAAGAAGACTTTGAAGACGAACCCGAAAAAGACGAAGAAACGGCAGAGCCTGCCGCAGAACCCGCAGCGCCGCCCGTTGAGCAGAAAGACGAAAACGCAGAAACGCTTGCAAAAATCGTTGAACGGCTTGACAGAATCGAAGCGGCACTCGGCGAAAGTATGAGAAGCCCGAAAGAAGCAGACAAGAAAACAAGCGAAGAACTTACGGCATTTCAAAGAAAATACGCATTTTAAAAAACAAAAAAACAAGGAGATTAAAAGAAAATGAGTAAAGTTATTTCCACTTATGGAAACGTAGAACAATTTGTTACTTCCGCCCTTATGGGTATGGGCGCGACCGAGCAGGACGCGAACGGGCGTTTTTACCTTGACGGAAGTATGGTAAACGTAGAACTTTCCGACGTAATCGCGGAAGCTATCTACATTCAGGAGATTTTCCGCGACGGGCAGTCCGTAACGGGTAAATATTCCTCTGACAGAAAGGCGGGCGCGCTTAGAGTTATGCTCGATACGCCGCTTCCTTTCTCTTCTCGTACCGTATCTTACGGCGGCAGAAACGGCACGGACGGCAATTCGGGCGTAATCAATTCGAACCCCGCTTTGCTTCCCGCAAACGATGAGTTTATGATTTACCTCAATCAGGTAAACGACCAATCTATGCTTTTCCCCGATTTGGGCAAAGAGTATATGCCGCTTGACGTTATGGCGAAGAAAATCGCGGCTTATTCGAAATCGGTTGTGCAGGACAGAAGCGCGTCCACGCTTGCAGAAATCATCGCGTATTCGTTTTTCCGTGCGTTGAACGGCGGCGAAAATCTGTATCAGATTGCCGACCTTGACGCGGATAACGCGTATGCGACGGCTTGCAACGATATCAACGCTATTCTTGATAACGGTGACCAAGCGCAGGGCGCGTTTACGTATTCGACCGAAGGGCGCACGATTATCGGCAGACCTACGTTTATCAATAAGGTGTTCAATCGTAAATCGGGTATTATCTTGAACGGAAGCGACCTTGCGCAGGAAATGCTCCGCGAATACGATTTGGACGCGAAATTCGAGAGCAAGGGCTACGTCGGCACGGGTTACAAAGGACACGCGCTCGGCTTCCATTGGCAGAGTGCGCCCGATTACATTTGGACGTTGGCAGAAAAGTATCTCGGTTTAGCGGCGGGCGCGTTGTCGCACGTGAACGCTATCGCGGTATCGTTCGAAGCTACCGCGCTCGGCAGAATAGTTGACCTTGGCGTGAAAATTATTGATGCGAACGAAGTGCGCGGCGTTAAGGCACAGCCTTTGAACGTTTGGGGACACGAATCGTTCCGTAAATCGGTTGTTATCGGTGATAATCAGCTTACCACGGGCGCGATTGCGGGGCTTGGCTTCTCGGCGAATGAGCGTAAATATCCTATCGCGCCGAAAGCGGTTGCGGCAATGGATAAAATCGTTTTGCCTGTATTCGGTGAAGACGGGCAGATTATCGGCTATAAACAGGTTGCGAACGTACCGAAACCCAACGGCGATAACATTCAGAGCGGCTTAAAACACGTTGCCGCGCCTATTCCCGATACCGCGGCGGGCGTTGTAGCGGCGAATAAGGTTGTGAAATTCTCTTGCGCGACCGACGGCGCGGATATGTACTACACGACGAACGGCAACGAGCCTACGAAGTCGAGTACTAAGTACACCGCGGCGGGCATTACGATTGCGGCAACCACGACGGTTAAGATTCTCGCGGTTAAAGCGGGTTATGCTCCGTCCGTTGTAGGCACGTATGTTTACACCGTAAACGGCTAAAAATCAAACTGTTTTCATCGGTTTTCAGTAAAAAAGCCGATACCACTTACAGAAGTCATTTGTACATTTTCCCTCTTATGCGTTTTGGTAGGTTGTACGCAACAATCTACCACCAAAAAATAAAAGCGAGGTGCGTTTATGTTTATACAGCCTTACAATTCAGATTATATGACTTTTGACGAAATCACAAATAGGTATGTGCTGACTACAAAGGCGGTACTTGACCATTTGGGCATTGATTTAAACGTACTCGCAAAAGACAACGGAAACGGCGTAAATGCGTTTTTAAATCGTGTATCAATGCTGACATACAGGAAAATGCACGAATACGGGTTTGAGGACGAACAGGACAGAATTATAGCCACCACGGAAGCAGGGCGAAAGATAATTCAAGAAGCAATGCTCGAACAATGCTTTTATGTAAAAGCCGTAGGCGATTTGTCATTGAGTACGAAAAAGGAAGAGCGGGAATTATACGCGAGCGACGGCTTAGAGTGCATTTTTGAAAAGGTGATACCCGAAATCGGCAAGTCGGTTATAAATATCTCAATGGGGTGTTAAAATGGACTTTTTAAGCGAAATGTGTTCGAAGAAAGACACGGAATACTTGACGGGAACATATTATAAACGCCGCCCTGTTCAGCCGTCGGACAGCGGGGAACAATTCACGTATGAAATGTTAGACCCGAGAAGCCGCGAATATCGTACAATCATCGGCACTCTGTTAGTCGAGGGAACAAGCACGGCGATTAAAACGCGTTCGGCGATAGAGTTTAAAGAAAAGCAATATATCGTTACGCAAGACGGCAAATTGTGGCAGATTGTATCGGTTTTGGAAAACATACAGCCCGAACAAAGCAAACAGGCATTGCGGTTTTTCGTTGAAACGGCGCAGACGGAAAAAACAATTCGCTTAATCGGAAAAGATAATCCGTGGGGGTTGCAATAATTACAATGACCACAAAGGAATTTCAGCGGTTTTGCGATAGCTTATTAAAAGGCACAAAGAGGATAACGCCTATCGATACGGGGAATATGCGCTATAACGCAGTTAAAATGGTATACACGAACGGCGGGAATGAGTGCCATATTTTAGTAGACGAAGCAATCGCGCCGTATGTATTCTATACGAATGAGCCGTGGATAAGTCCGAAATGGCACGGGAAGAAAAACCCGAATGAGGGTTGGTGGGATAACGGCGCGCAAATCATCGATGAACGAATACGACAAAGATTAGGTGCGAAATTAGCTCAAAGCAATATCGGAGTAAACAAGAGGTAGAAGAATGATTGAATTAAAACAGCTTGCGGCAGAGCTTGAAACACAATTAAATACGGGCTTGACGGGCGATATTGAATACAAGCTTTTCACCGATACGGGCAGTTTTCAAAAGGCGTACAGAGAAAGAAATTCCGTTACTACGATTATAAACGGCATTTATTCGAATGTATCTTCCGATGTATCGAACGTATTTACCGATGACGGCGGTTATATTGTCGCAAGTATGACAAACGAAGTCGTGCTTGTTATTCCTTGCAAGGACGATGACGAAAGCGTTTATTCGGTTATTCATCGCGCAGACGGAACGACGGAGCAAGAACTCGTAGAAACCGGGAATAACGATTTTATCGCGCAAATAAGAAAGCGGCTTGACGATATAGCCGCGCAAACGTTATACTTTACTTTAAAAGACACAAGCGAAAAGGTATACGATATTTCGGTTGCTTTTCAGCTTGCAGATACGGGAATGCGGGAACAGCTTCCTGAACTTGGCGATTGCTTTACGTTTTCTCTGCAAGGCTTTTATAATATCATCGAAAGCGGCGATAATTCCCGCAAATGGAAAATCTATTTAGATAATATGCCGTTGCCGTATTCGTCTATGTCTTTGCAGCGGCAGACAACGCCCGAAACGACGGTATACGCAAACAGGGGGCGTTCTACAAGCACTTTGATTGTGGCGGATACGTTTTCGTGCGGTATTGAAATTCCGTCGCTTTTAATGGGGTTTAATGAGGTTGTAAAAGACTTTTTATTAAACGGCTCAAACGGTTATGCACACGTTGCAAAATTCGTTGCGGGAGATACAACGGCGTATAAATTGGTTGTTTTGGCTGAAAGCACGGCAACCGCAAGCGGCGTTTTGAACGTAGGAGAAAAATTACAGCTCAACGAAACGAACGAAGAATACGGGCTTATAGCGTTTTCATCTGATTATTACGATATTTATAGGTGTTCGGCTACGTCAATAGGCGTTAAAATGTTATCTTGGAGCGGCGATTTTCTTCTTTTATACCGCTCAACGAACCGTTGGCAATTCTTTACTGGCGGGAGCACAACAAGAGGCTTTTCGACAGGCGCGCTTGCGATAGTGAAAAAAGGCGATGCATTTACGTATACAAATAGCACGTGGACAAAAATACAAGGTGATTGATTTATGGCAACTTACGAATACATTATACGGAACGAATCGGGCGGGGAGAGCGGCGGCTCGCCCGTTGCGAAAGTATCGGCAAGAAGCGGGATACATAAGCCCAAAAGCGGTATGGAAAAAGCGCAAAATGTCGTTAAAACGCTTTCAAGGGTGTATGTCGTAAGAGAAGCAGTCGCTATTGCCAAAAGTGAATATATGTATAAAGCAAATACCGTTGAACTTAGAACGGGAAGCAAAGATTTACAACAGAGAGTTGATTTTCAAACGCAACTCGGCTCAATGGGTTTGAGCATACTCGGCTCGGCGGTTGCAGGTTTTGCTGTTGGCGGTTTTGCAGGCGCGGCAACGGCGGCGGGGTTGAGCGTTTTATCGCAAGCAATCAGCTTTACGCAAAGCACAAGCCAAGCGCAAAGAACAATCGATTTGAAACAGCAAGTTGAGAATCAGTCTATCCGTATGCAAATGTTACGTGCGGGGAGTAGAGGAAGCAGGGGGAACTACGAACAATGAATAAAATAAGCGTATATATCGGCGGCGTAGATTATTCCGACTACGTAGTATCGCCTTTAAAAATGGGGAATCTGCTCGATGAGCAACTTGACGAAGTAAATCTCACTTTACGATATATAAATAAAGAATATTTTGAGCCGCAAACGCTCGTACGAATTATTATTAGCAACGTTCCCGAAGCTTCCTACGATGAGGATATGAAAGCGGAGATTTTAGGCAATTCCGATTACAGCTTTACGGGGAGTAGCTTGAATTCCGATGACGGGCATTTATATTGCGCCGTATCAAGAGGAGAGCTTACACAAAGGTACGAAAAATATTTTATTGTAGCAAGCGATAACGCCGCCGAAAGACCTGTCGGGAGCGGTAGATTCGAGCACGAAATTTATTTAATCGAGCGCACGAAGATTTTAGAGGGCTTTATCGGAGATAGCTTGACTTTTACGAACCCGACGGCAACTGTTTACGGCGAGCCTAAATCAAGCTTTTATTCGTGGTACGGATATGATATAGAAGATACGCCAGATGCACTAAAAGACGCTTCGGAAACGAATATAACGGGAACAAATTACTTTAAAAGCCCTGCGCAAAATAAAACGATTGCGATAGCAGGGTTATTAACAAATGCGGGATTTGGTAAAACGCTTATCGATAAAATAAATGCAAATTGGCACGGAGCTACGCGAGCGTTGCCTAATGCGGTATATGATTTCGGCGAGACTTCCCCCGAATTTACGTTAGCGGCGGGGAAAATCTTTCAAAGCGTTGTTTGCAAATCAGGGAATACCGAAGTATACAATAGCACTATTAGGGTCGTAAACGTTGACGGTATTTTTAAGCTTAACAGGGTAACTGTTTTAAACGGAAAAGAAATAGAAAACGTAACAGACGATAAGCTAATGCTTGATGATTATAGCTTATTGGACTTATCCCCGAACGTATATTCAGTAGAATATTCATTTTATGCCGCTACTCAACAAGCAAGCGGTGTTTTCACAACGCCGTTTTGGTGTTTAAAAGCAACAAATATATTTATTGTAGTGCCCGAAAAAGGTAATTCTATTGCGCCTAAAAGGCTCACTATTTCCGACGTAGTCGATAGAATCTTTGATACGTTAGAGCCTACGAGAGCTGCAAACCGTTTTTCTTTTGACACAACTCAAAAGGCAAAATACGATAATATTTTAGCCCCCGAATTTTCGTTTACAAAAATGACCGTTCGGGAAATGCTTAGAACGGTTGGCGGGTTTATTCACGCAGAACCGAGATTAAAAGATGATACAGATAGCAACGTTGTTGTTTTCGACGAATACGGAAGCAATGAAAAATCGCATATATCGGGAAAAGATTATATCAGTTATCAATTAAAATCCGATATAAATGATTGGTGCACCGCGCTTGATAGCTCGGCGGAAAACCTTGTAAATCAGTTAGATTACGCAAGCGGCGTATCGGTTGAACCCGCGCAATCATCTTACGGCTATGACCCCGTAGGCATTTCGTTGCGTACAGAAAGCGTAACCGCAAGAGTTGAAGAAAACAATGAAACGTTTATTCCGACAAGCTTACCGATTTATAAGATTAAAAAGGTTGTAGTTGTTAGAGTAAACGGGCAAGCCGTGAATTACGACATAACGCCGTATGTATATGAGCAAGCCGATTATGACGGTTTATTAAAATCTAACGGCGGTTATTATCCTAATTCAAAAGGTTTTGCAATTTATTATACGCAAGGGCAGAAGAATATAAGAGGGCTGTTCTATGAAGAGTCCGACCCCGTATCGCAAGTGTTTAAGCAATATTCTATCGTGAATATTATCCGCCTTGCAAGCGGCGATATGACGATAAGCATAAAGGGAAACGACCTTAAATACATAGCCTTTCAAATAACATACACACCGATATATTCAACGAGAATACGCACGATAAAGCAAACGCTTACAACGGGGAAATTGCCGCGTGCAATTGCTTATAATCAAGGCGAAAATCTTATTGAAACAAGATATTACGGCGAGAACTTAAAGGGCGTTGTAGCGCGTTTAGGGAACATAGAAAAGACATACACTTATAATTTGCCGTATTTATCCGACATACCGAAAGTAGGGTTATTATTCGATGATAATTACTACATTTCGGCGGTTTACACGGAAGTTTTGCAAAGCGTGATAAAATGCACGGTAGGCTTATCGAAAGACTTTAACAGGCTTTCGCAGTATGTGGGCATTTCATCGAATAAGCGTATGTGGGAAGTATCCGAAAAGCAAAGCCAACAAAGGCAATCTATTTATACGGAATATATAAAAGCAAGCATAAAAGATTCCGCGGCAAGCGACAGCACCACTTGCTTGAAAGATATAAGAGATTTTGTGCCATCGTTTGCAACTACGCCATACGAATATGCGCCGAGCATTGCAAAAATAACAACGTACACAAAAAATAAAACATACGTTGCGCAAGTAGTTTTGCCCGTAGTATCTTCCGCGTTCGGCAATTCAGCGGTATTTACTTTTCAATTCGCCGATAATTACAGCGCGGGCGAACAGTTAGTTGCCGCAAGCAACGGCGTTTATGGGCAATATGTGCCTTACTGCGATTATTTCGGAAAGTTTTATTATATGAATATCGAATTATATCGTAGCGCGCAAACGTTAGGGAGCGAGGCGTTGCCTGGCGTTTATAACGTGAATACGCCCGATTCGGTTATAGGTATAGAAAATTGGAAGTACCGCAAAGATAACCGCGAAATTCCGCAAATATCGTATGAATTAGCGGGATATAGCGATGACGAAGATATTATTATCGGCTCGGCATTTATGCAAAACAGCCAGCTTTTACAAGCGTTGCCATTATCATTAAAGGCGTACGGGTTTAAAAAACGGCTGAATAAATTAAGTAGCACCGTAGACTTAACGGAAGCGGAAGAGATTTTCACAAGCGCGGGGAATTTCATTATTCCTACGTATGACAGTGCTAAAAACGTGGGTATTTTCTCTATCCCTATAAATGAAAGTCAACGCGAATTTTTATCGTATGCAATCGTAACAGAACCATCAACGCAGACAATCGAAGTAACCGATGATGACGGAAATGTTACAACTCAAACAATAAATATCGGCGGTATGCTTTACATTGGCGTAAATAAGTCGTATAATATAGTAAAGGGCAAATCTACGCTGAATATTTATTTGAGTATTCGAAAAGAGATTTAAAGGAGAAAAGCTATGATATTTTTTTTCAAGGCAGACGGAACGCTGATAAAAAGCGCGCCCGAAACAGTATATCAAGGCTCGGCAGAAGCGGGGAAAGTCTACGTTGTAGCCCCGCTCAACGCGAATATGCTTGTAGACGTATATTATGAACTGCCGAACGGCGAGCGGTGGGGCGCGTATTTGCTTGAAAATAACGGTACTGTTATAAACAACGAGGAATTGCCAGACGGGTGGGCGTTATGGAGTACCACGCTTGAAAGCGCAATAACGCAGTACGCAGGCACACTCAAAGCGCAATTCGGGTTTTATCAATCGGGAACGGCTGACAAAGTGCCGCTCATTACTTCGCAGGGCGTTACAATAACGATTGCAAAGGGCGTTGTAAGAGACGTATTCCCAGATTCGCCCCAACCCGAAGTATATGAATACCTTGCAAGTGCTATTTCTACGATTTTACAGAATTTTAAGGACTTGCCGAACGAGTATTTGACGAATACAAACGAAGATAAAATCGCGTTAAAAAATAACAGCGCGGTTGAATATTCTCAAAATAGCGGTGGTGAAACCGTAGTGCAAAGAACTCGTTCCGGGCATATTAAAGCTGCTGACGGCGTAGCCGATGACGATTTAGTAACTGTAAAACAGCTTAACGCAGTAAATCAAGGCTTATATCACGATATAACGGATATTGACTTAAACACGGGCGATACCACGGTTGAATACGATACCGAATTAGGCATTACAGTAAACGCAAAAGGCACTATAACGCACGAAAACGGGCTTAAAGAACAACCTACAACGAAATTCGAAGTGCCTATTGTGGCGGGCGCGGGTATTGTTATAGACAAATCAGAGAGCGAAGAAAAAATTGTTATTCGCGCAGTATTCGGCGATGACATTCGCGTTTTAGTCATAGACGAAACAGCGGTATTTTTAAAAGGCGCGACAGTATCGGGAAAAACAGCCGTATTTGTAAGCGGTGCGGCGGTTGTCAATAATCAAATTATTTTTTAAAGGAACAGAATTATGAGTTTTATCAACAAAATGAATATCGGCAATGTAAGTTACGATATTCAAGCAGGCGAAAAGGTGCAGTTGACTTTTCCCGCAGGCACAACAAACGGAACGCTGACGGAAGAACAACTCGCCAAATTACAGGCAAATTATCAGTCGTGTATCGAAATGGTAAACGACAAAGAGCTTTACTATCTCAACGACCCTGGACACATTGAAGGATATTTGACTTATTCTCACGTAGGCATTGAAAACAGTAAAGCAACAATCAAGACATTGACAATTACAGTAAGTGCAAAGAGTTTTGTGATTGTTACAACGGTTGTTCCTACTGAAAGTGGTGGTGGTGGAAAGCTGTATAGACACGTAGTAGATGTTCAACCCGGCGACCTATATAGCGGCAAGTTAATATTTATAAATCAAGAGCAAAATAGCCTCATTGTAAACAACACTTATATAAAAAACGCTCAAAGTTTTATAAGAGGTACATACATCGAATTTAAGTCTGATTCGAGCTTGGCTACATACATTGTTACAGAAGTTGGTACGTCTTCTTCTGCGCCAAATACTATTCACTACTTAGTAGGAACAACAAATGAAACTGATGCGTCAGGAACCTTTATGTCTGACACCGTAACCGAACTTTAAAGGAGTTAAAACAGCGGTTGTCAATAATCAAATTATTTTTTAAAGGAACAGAATTATGAGTTTTATCAACAAAATGAATATCGGCAATGTAAGTTACGATATTCAAGCAGGCGAAAAGGTGCAGTTGACTTTTCCCGCAGGCACAACAAACGGAACGCTGACGGAAGAACAACTCGCCAAATTACAGGCAAATTATCAGTCGTGTATCGAAATGGTAAACGACAAAGAGCTTTACTATCTCAACGACCCTGGACACATTGAAGGATATTTGACTTATTCTCACGTAGGCATTGAAAACAGTAAAGCAACAATCAAGACATTGACAATTACAGTAAGTGCAAAGAGTTTTGTGATTGTTACAACGGTTGTTCCTACTGAAAGTGGTGGTGGTGGAGTAACTTCATTAAACGGTAAAACTGGCGCACTCACGTTAAAAACAGTTGATAATCAATCTTTAATAGGAAGTGGTAACATTCCATTAAAAACACGTATATATAAGCACTATCTAAAATACACTGGTGCTGATTCTTTGGAAGAACAACAGGCAGAAGCTTATGTTGCAGTTTATTCGACACAATCAACAGCTTATACTAAAAGCTCAATTGCAGGGGTGTTCGGTATTGGTGAAAGGGTTGTATGCTCAACACGTCAGGCAGCTTATGGCACAACCGGTTGGAGTGATTTTAAGTGCGACTCTTTGGATAATACTTCAAATGATACTTTACAATATAAAGCAAATTATTTGATGTACTTAGAGTTATCATCGGATAGCGTATTACAGCTTTAAAGGAGAAATCAGCTTTGAAATCAGAGATTTCAGCGCACTTAAAAATTAAAGGAGTTTTTTTAAGAAATGGAAAGATTTTATTACAAGTCAAAAGAAGGAAATGGTTTTCTCAATCTCAAATCACCAATGATTGACGAGAATTATATTCAAATCTCAAAAGAAGAGTTTGAAGAGCTGACAAAGCCAAAGGTATATGAACCTACGGCAGAACAGAAAGCAGCACAAGAGAAAGCAAAGAAGATTGCAGAGTATAAGAAGTATCTTGCTGATACTGATTATATCGTGCTGAAAATGGGAGAATATCTTGCGGACGGAAACACGGAAGCGGTTGAAACCGTGAAAGCAGAATATGCCGAACAGCTTGAACAGCGGAAGCAAGCAAGAGAAAAAATCAATGAGCTTGAAAAATAAAAGGCGGTGAGAAAATGGAAAGGGTAATAGAGCTGACGAAAGCAAGCGGGTATTTTTGGGATAAAAACCCGATTGTGTTCGGGAAAGATGATAAAATCATTTTAAAGTTTAAAAGCGTTTACGACCTTTCAGATTCGATTATAACGTTAGGCAACGAGGGCGAGAGGGTGCAATGCACACTCTCTCAACCGTTCGAAATTCCCGAGAAAGTATTGTTTTCGGGTTGGCTTTCCGTTAGAATAGATATGTACTTAAACGGCGATAAAGCTAAGTCGTGGAATTTGCTTCCTATAAAGCTTATCGAAGCAGACGGGGAAGTACACGGCGAAGAAGAAATAAAGGCTTTTAACGAGCGATTAGACGGCGTAGAAGCTATCACGGCAGAAACGGCAGAAAACAAGCTCAACAAAGACGATTTCGCGGCGTTCGTAGAAAAATACGAAAAAGCATATAACGACCTTGCGGAAAAGCATAACAAGCTTGCCGAAATCGTGGGTGCATTAAAGGAAAATAATGCGTTATAAGCGTGTTATTTTCCGATTAAAGCGGTAAAAATGCAATATTTTTGCAAAAATAACATATAAGGAGCAAAGAAAAATGGATTTTAATTCTATTTATCAAGCAGTCGCGCCGTATTTGGGTACGGGCGTGATAGGTACGGCGTTAGTCGGCTTAATCGGCATTTTCTGCAAGGGCATTAAAGCCTTTAAGGAAATGAAAAGCACGTTCAAAGACACGAACGCAGAAGCGATTGAAAGGTTTAGAAAGGCGTTACCGAGCGATTTAACGGTATCGCTTGAAGCAATCACGAAACAAGAGTTTTCGAAGATACGAACGGAAATTGCGACGGATATAAAAGAGCAATTTATAGAGCCTATCAAAGCGAATACGGAGCTTTGCCGCGCAATGGCGGAAGCGTTAGCGGTATCGAAACTCACGCCCGACGCGTACAAAGAAAAGATTAAAGAAATGCTCGACTTGCCCGAAGTGGAAACGACAAACAGCTTGAAAGTACAGTTAAACAAGGACGAGCCGAAAGCAATTCCCGCGGCGGTAGAAAAGCAAGGACGGACCGAAAATAAAATATTGGTGGACTAAGACAATGAAAAGAACAGGCAAAACGTGGTTATTTTTCGTCTTGCAGATTGTTTTTATGCTTGTCATACCGTGCGTATTTATATGGGTGCAGTATGGGAGCGTAGAGCAAGGCACGACGGCATATAAATTAGAAGTAACCGCTATTCTGCTTATGCTGTTAGTTTTCCTTGTTTTCAAAAAGATATTTATATCTAAGTGGTTAAAAACGATAGACGGGAAAATTATCAACATAGAAACGAACGCATTGACGATAACGGACGAAGCGGCGATACAAGCAAATAAAAAGGCGTGGCGTGCGTATAGCCTTGTGCAATTAGTAACAAGCGCAGTTATACCGCTGTTATGCTTTCTGCTTGCTATACTGACGATTAAAGCCGTAGAAAAGGACTTAATACAGTTATACGGCTGTTTAATGTTTTGTCTTATATCTATTTGCGTTGGTATTGTATTCAGAGTAGCAGAGATTTACTCAATGAAACTTACTCACGAGAAAGACGAATAAACACAGGGGTGTGTGGAAATGAACAATATATTAAAATCAGCGACAAATATAATATTTGCGCTTTTATCGCTTGTATGTTTAATTATCGTATCGCTCGGCATTGGGCTTGATTTTTCGCAGTTGAAATCGCCCGCATTTTGGCTTGAAGTGTTCATCAAATGGGTGCTTACGATGATTATGTTTAATATCGTAGCGGAATACGACAGCGCGCAGAGAATACACGACAAAGCGGGGCGGTTTTATTTGGCTTTTGCTACGCTTAAAATACGCATTAAACTAATACACCGCAAGAAGCTTTACAACGAATTAAACGCGGCGTTAGAGCATAAAAACACGGAGCTTTTAAAAGAATTATGGACGGAGCGAATTCATCGCGTAGCCTGCACGCATTTAAGCTACGATGACATTTATAATTCGACTGATACGCCCGAAGAGCTTGCCGCAAAGGTGCGTTTGACTAAGAAACGGAAAATAAAGCGGCTTGCTAAGTTATGCGAACAAATCCGCGGCGGCGCGGCATACAAGCATTTTTATTTATTCCCGTTTAAGCCTATCAAAGAAGAGTATTTTTTGAAAGACAACGAACTTTCGAAAATCTCAATCAATAAATTCAATTATTCGCACGGGAAAGAAACTTTCCGCAGGAACTCAACAAAGACAGTAACTTTCTTTCTGACTTCCTTAATCACGGCGGTTATAACTTATTCATTTTACGCGCCGAACTTTTGGAGCGAGCTTGCGGCAAACCTTTTAACCGTAGCAATGGCAATGGGCGCAGGGTTTACCACTTCCGCCAGGGATATGCGCCGTAGAACGCAAGTATACGAAAACAGAAACGATTTTTTAGAGCGTTACTTGAATATAACTGACGTATGGAGCGAAAATTATACTTTGCCGCAAGAAGTGCCACTTGAACTGAAACAAGCCACTTTTAATAAGCTAATAGGTGGCGAAGAGGCTTTTGCAAAGCAAAAGGAAGTTGACAAGGCGCAGAGTAGCTCACAAGGGAACACAGGAGCGTTTTTCGACTTTTCCGAACACAAGGAGATTTAACGATGATTTTAGGAATTATTTTTTGTATTGCGCTTTTGCTTGAAGAGCGCGACTAACAACACCCACACACCCCAACAAAAGCCGCTCAACTTTCCTTTTTCGGAACGCGGGGCGGCTTTTTCTTTTTCTCTGTTTTTTATACATTTATTCAAGTTTTTTTGTTTGTTTTATTTGTTTTTAAGCTGTTTTTCTGTTTATTTTAACCGAAAACCGCTTTTTTATGTCTTTTTAAGCGTGAGAGAATATTCAACCCGAACGCCCAAAAGCTCAATCCTTGCAAAGCAACGCAAGAGCCGTTTTTGGGCATAATAGCCCTATCGAAAAGATAGAACTAAATGCCTTTAAAGTCAATCCCCGCAGAAGTTTCCGCGTTCGCCGCCTTTTCTCTTCGCATCCCGTTTTTTCAACGGGCTTTCGTCAGCGTATGCTCAATCCAACGCCTAAAACCGAAAGCAAGCCACAAATGAGCCGTGCCCCCCACCGCTTTTTATAAGTGTTATTTGGTGTCCACAATCACTTGACGGGGCGTTACTTTACAGAAGAGAAGTGCTTTTCACGCTCCGCGGATATATTGGTATCGCGGTGTCCGCTCCGCAGGGTCTCCCGACTGCCGCTCGTTTGAGGGTGTTCACGGGTGTAGCAACTATTTCAAGCCGCTATAAGGTAAAAGAAAAAGCCGTGCGCTATGTCTACCCCCACAGCGTACCGCTTTTCTAACCTCGCCTATATCTGGCGCAATGTAGTGCATTTATAAAGTAGCACATTGAACTTATGCCGCGTATTCAGCAGGGTAGCGCACAAATACAGCGAGGTTTAAAACCTCTTTTATTATAACATATAAAAAACGAATGTCAACCAAAAAATAGGGGTAAAATAAAAAAAATTAAAAAAAATTAAAAAAGTTTTAAAAACTATGCCAAAACGGTTGACAAGCATATTTCAAAGTGGTATAATGAGTGTACAAAGATTGAGAGAGGTACAAAACAATGATTTTAAAATCGATTGAAACGAAGTATTGGGAAAACGGTTGTATGGAAGATTGTGTTATTGATTGGGCAAAAGAAAAAGGGTATAAAGTAAGAAGAAATGATAAACTGCAACTTACTATTAGCCTTTGCGGGAAAACTTATATCGTTGTAAATTATAAGGTTTGCAATGATGGTATGATTTTAATAGATTTGAAATTTTAATAGAGGGCGGACCTCAAAGGAGAAAAAACAAATGGCAATAGCAGAAAAGAAAAAAGAACTGATAAGCCACATAATGTGGAAATTGCGTTCGGAAACGGAAGAAAAGCGCGCGGAAACATTGAAATATATCCGCAAGCTATCGTGGCAAAACTTGAAAGTTTACGCGATTATGAACGATTTTATAGATGTGAGGTGAAAAAATGAAAAAATACATACCGTATTTCATAATGACGAATTGGGATAATATGTTGCGGCTACCGTGCCGCGAGGATTGGTACGAGTGCGCCGAGGGCTACGCCGTCAACGCCGTGCATAATTTGAACGCAGACAACGCGAAAATGTATGACACGGAAGAAGAAGCAATCGAGCGGGCGAAAGAGCTTGCAAAAACTTTTGACGAAAAACGCTACTCAATAGGAAAGTGTAGCTTTTGCGAATATGAAACACAAGGAGATTTACAATGAGAGAACAAACGAGAATGAAGAAGCTAAAAGAAGCTCGGAAGCGGAAAGGCTACACGCAGGAAGAATTGGCGTATTGTCTGAACGTAACGCCGATGACGATTTACCGCTACGAAAGCGGGCGGCGGATACCGAACGCGCGGGTGCTTAAACAAATCGCGCAGGCGTTAGATTGTAACGTAGGCGATATTTTGTGAGGTGGGCAAATGGAAGAAGAAAAGAAGCTTGAAAAAGACGAAATCAGCGCGATTATAAGCGCGTATGACAGGGCGAAAAGCGTACAGGCGAATATAAACCTTGCGCCCGATTTTATAAATGCCGAACGGCAGAAAGCCGAGTTTTTGGAAATAGCATTGAAAAACGTATTAAAGAAAGTGCGCCCTGCTATCAAGTCAATTCAATTATACGTAGATTATAATAAATACTATACGGGCGAAATAGACGAAGAAACGGAAGAGCCGAAAGCGGTTTATACGGGCATTAAAAACGAAGAGTTAGAAATAACGTTTACAGCCCCGCACGCGAGCGAAACAAACGTTTTATTCAGCATAACGGGGAAACCGCTTGAAGAAGTCGTTGAAGAGATTTTAAGGAGAATAGATTTATGAGCGAGAACAAAAAAGAGTTTGTAGAAAAGTATTTACAGCCGATGATAAAGGCGGCAGACAGCACGGTTAAAGCGGTTACATATTACAAAGCGGCATTCGATGAAATGGTAGCCGTTGAGTATCTGGGCGGAATGAGTTTTTGCGTATGCATTACGGCAGACAGCAATCAAGCGATTGTAAAAGACGTATTAAGGAGGATTTGGTAAAATGAGTATTGAAAACGGTTGGGTGCTTGACGAACGGCATAATATGCCGCATAAAGTCGGGGCTTGCGATTGTTGCGGGCGTATGGTTTATGATGATGAAGATTATGACCTGAACGGCGAGCGGCTTTTGTGCTTTGATTGCGTGGATATTTTAACGGAAGAATACGGGAAGATTGAATAAATGGGGATTGTATTAAAAGGCGATATAAAAAACGTGGCAATGTCTTTGAGAGTTATCAAGACGGTATCAGCGGGGCGAACTTTGAGAGAATATCTCAAAAGCCTTGCGCAAATGCCGAAAGGCGAGAGAGAATGCCACTGTACGGCAGTTGCGAAAATCGGTAGACAAATCAGAGAATTAAGAACGGAAAATGTAGGAGCATACGGGAGAATATACAATGGCTAATATATATCAGTTGACGAAAGAATACAATGACTTATACGAACTTGCGCTTGCGAACGCGGACGAAGAAACGGGCGAGCTTGACGAGCGAATAACCGCCGCGCTTGATATAAAGGGCGCAGAACTTGAAACAAAGGGAATATCCGTTGCAAAGGTGGTAAAGAGATTGAACGCCACCGCGGACGAAATAGACAAGGAAATAGAACGCTTAACGAAAATGCGAAAGGCGGTTGCAGGAACGATTGACAGGCTGAAAGACGGTTTAAAAGCGGCGTGGCTTTCGGCGGGTATCGTAAAAACGGAAAGCTTAAATGTTACAATCTCATTTAGAAAGTCTGAACAAGTGGCAATCGACAACGAAGCCGATTTGCCCGCAGAATACAAGCGCGAAATCGTAACGATAAAACCCGATAAAACCGCGATAAAAGCGGCGATAAAATCGGGCAAGGAAGTATCAGGCGCGCATATAGAAGAATGTCTGAATATTCAAATAAGGTGAGAAAAATGCAATTTGAGAGAGAAAACAAACAAACGACAATAAAATTATTCAACGACCATTTTCAAAACTATAAAGTGTACGGAATACCGAAAGCACAGCTTGTTATTGCCGATATACCGTATAATTTGGGTGTAAACGCTTACGCAAGCAATCCTATGTGGTACGTTGACGGGGATAATGCGAACGGCGAAAGCAAGCTTGCGGGAAAAGAGTTTTTCGACACCGACAAAGATTTTCGCGTAGCGGAGTTTATGCATTTTTGCTCGCATATGCTAAAAAAAGAGCCGAAAGAAGCAGGGAAAGCCCCCGCGATGATTGTATTTTGTGCTTTTGAGCAATTATCAATGGTGATTGATTATGCAAAGCAATACGGATTTAACGGATGTATTTCGCTTGTGTTTATCAAGAACTTTTCGGCGCAAGTATTAAAAGCAAATATGAAAATTGTCGGTGCAACGGAATATGCGCTTGTGTTATATCGTCAGAAGTTGCCGAAATTCAATAACAACGGGAATATGGTTTTTAATTGGTTCCAATGGCAGAAAGACGGCGCGAACGTTCCGAAAGTACACCCGACACAAAAGCCGATAAAGACTTTAAAACAGCTTATTGAACTGTTTACAGACGTCGGCGATGTCGTTATTGACCCCGTAGCGGGAAGCGGTAGCACTTTGAGAGCGGCGGCAGAATTAGGGCGGAACGCATACGGCTTTGAAATCAAAAAAGACTTCTTCAAACTTGCGAACGAAAAAATGCTTAAAAATATTCAACTTGATTTCAGCGTTTATAACACGGTAGACAGACAAGCCGAACAGATTAAAATTATTTGAGGTAAAAACAAATGGAATTGAAATTCAGAAAATTAAAAGCGGACGAAATAGACGTGCGCGCGGGGCGCGTGATTGACGGGAAAAAACAAGGCGTGTTATTATTGCTGTATAAAGACGCACGTTGCGATATGGACTTATTAGATGAAACCGTAGGCGCGATGAATTGGCAACGCAAGCACAGCCGCGAGAATGCAAATTGCGCCGTGGGTATTTACGATTCAGACAAGCAAGAATGGATATGGAAAGAAGATACGGGAACGGAAAGCAACGCCGAAGCCGCAAAAGGGCTTGCAAGCGATAGCTTTAAACGCGCTTGCACTAATTGGGGAATCGGGCGCGAACTCTATACGGCGAAAAATATTTTTGCGCCGTGCGAGCTAAAAGACGGGAAATTGCCGAAGTTTTTGTCTTGGAGCGTAAAAGAAATCGGCTATAACGAACGCGGAGAAATTGCAACGCTTATTATTTGCGATAATAACGGGAAAATCGTATACAGCAAAAACGCCGCAAAAAACACGCCTAATTTGCACAAGCCGAAAGAACCTGAACAAGTTACCGAACAAACGCAAGAAGCGCAAGAGAGCGAAAACAGCGAAAGCAAGGAAGATTTTCGCGGCGTTTGGGAAGAAGTGCAGAACGAAGATTTGACGAACGCCGAAAACGTTGAAATTGTATACAAGAACGGAACGAAAGAAAAAGTAGGTAGTTTGCCGATTGTATGGCTTAGAACGCTTGCGAACAAGACGGAAGAAAAATATAAAGCGGCAAGAGAAGCGGCAAAAACAATTTTAAAATTAAAATATAACGAAAGCGTGTAAAAACGCTTGACTTTATGCGGCGGTAGTAGTAAAATATAATAGCAAACTCACGTTTGTTGTCGCACAAAACTGAATTGCGATTATTTGGTAGCCGACGGATAATCGCTACTGAACAATCACAAAGGGAAATACTCTTGCGAACGCGTAACGGCTATTACGCTTCGCGGGGGTATTTTTCTATTAGAAGAGGTGTAAAATGGGAATAACAATGAAAGACAACGGCTTGCAATGCTCGATATTCGACGGCGAAAATCCGTTAAAAATAACAAAGCCGTTACGACTTATAGAATTATTCGCAGGAATCGGGGCGCAAGCGAAAGCACTTGAAAATCTCGGCGTAAACTTTGAGCATTATCGGATTTGCGAATTTGATAAGTATGTGGTTGCAAGTTATAACGCGGTACACGGAACAGATTTTGGAACAAGCGATATAACTCAAATACACGCAGAAGATTTAGGTATTATTGAAACTGATAAATACGAATACATAATGACTTATTCTTTCCCCTGCACAGATTTATCAACGGCAGGGAAGCAAAAAGGAATGAGCTGGGATAGCGGAACGCGAAGCGGGTTATTGTGGGAAGTGGAAAGGCTTTTGAAAGAAACAAAAGAATTACCGCAAATACTTTTAATGGAAAATGTCCCGGGCGTATTATCAGAAAAGAACAAAAAAGACTTCTTAGAGTGGTGCAATTTCCTTGAAAGTTTAGGATATACGAGCAAATACAAAATATTAAACGCAAAAGATTACGGAATACCGCAGAACAGAGAGCGGGTATTTATGATAAGCTTTCTGCAAGAAAACGCAAGATATGACTTTCCATTAAAAATAAAAATGAAGCCATTTATAGATTTTTTAGACTTTGACGAAAGATATATAATAAAGCCCGAAAAATTAACAAAAACTCAAAAAAATTGCATTAAACAAATAGCGAATCAAACGATTTCAAAAGCAATACGCGCAGGCGGCTTTTCAAGTAGAGATAGGCATAGTTGGAGCGTATATTCTGTTGAGCTTCGGCAATCGGAAAGTTTTATAAAAAATAAATCTCTATGGATAGAAAATTTAAGCAAAACAATTTGCGCTTGTCATAAAAATTCATATACGATTGACGGTAAAATTTATTTTGATTATAGCCCCAAAGAATGCTGGCGGCTTATGGGTTTTGACGATGAAAGCTTTTTTAAAGCCGAAAAAGTAGTAAGCAATTCTCAATTATACAAGCAAGCGGGAAATTCAATAGTTGTAAATGTCCTTATGGCAATATTTGAAAAATTATTTTAAAAACTTTTGAAAAAGTGCGTAAAATCGTTTGACATTATACGCCGTGCGTGGTATAATAGAAGAGCAAAGAACGAAAGAGAGGTAAAAAGAGATGGAAGAATTTATTTGCCGATTAAGAGATTATAACGGGGCGATTATTGACGGTGAAGCGTATGTTTGCGAAAACAAAATACAAGCCGAATTAAAATATATGCAACGTCTTTTAAGATTGGGAATAAGCGAAGATATAAGAAAAACCGACTATATCACGGTAGAATAAAAGAGGTGAAAAAATGAAAGGTTATAAAGCATTTGAAAAAGGTCTGATTTGCAAAGGCAAGCAATACGCAGAAAACACGGTATTTGAAGAAAATACCGCTGAAATCTGCAAGAGCGGAATGCACTTTTGCGTGAATCCGTTAGATTGTTTAGATTATTACCCGCTTATTGATGATAACGGGGATATGACGGAGTTCGCAGAAGTGGAAGCTTTGGAAGAACCGCAAACTGACGATAATAAAAAATACTGCACAAAAAAATTAAAAATCGGTGCGAAATTATCGCTTGCAGGGTTTATTAAAAGTAGTTTCGAATTTATAAAAGAAAGCTGTAAAACGACTGACGAAAAGACAAAAACGAGAAAAAAAGATGACAGCAAACTCGCGGCAAGCGGATATAACAGCCAACTTGCGGCAAGCGGACATAACAGCAAACTTGCGGCAAGCGGATATAACAGCCAACTTGCGGCAAGCGGACATAACAGCAAACTTG
>ERZ808240.1176-NODE-1176-length-33077-cov-4.033099_pt1 | contig 33077 bp, 29 predicted proteins | sample MGYA00521084_ERZ808240 | MGnify/ENA primary metagenome ERZ808240 (study PRJEB31516, sample SAMN03275571) | gut metagenome | biome: mammalia-associated habitat; material: feces | host: Papio cynocephalus | place: Kenya | collected 2012-08-06 ... | reverse complement strand
ACCTCGGCGCCGTCGTCATAGAGAACATAGGTGCCGCCCGGGATCAGGCCGACGTCGATCGTGCCGGCTTCCAGACCCTCGCCGACGGCTTCATAGGTGGTGCCGACGGTGATCTCGACGTCGCCGACCTCATAGCCTTCCTTGGCAAGCTCGTCCTTGAGCATCTGCTTGAGCGGCTCGGTCGCGGTGATGATCTCCTGCGGCTCGCGGGACGGAACGAACGCCACCTTCAGCGTTTCGATCTGCTTGGAACCGCTCTCGCCGTTCTGCGAATCATCCGTGGTGTCCTTGCTGCCGCAGCCGGCCAGCAGTCCGATGGCCATGACCAGCGCGAACAAAAGTGCGAGACTTCTTTTCATTGTGCTTTCCTCCATAACAAAATGTATCATTTGCATTTCTCCGCCGGGTGTTCCGTCGGAGCCGCTGATCGCGGAAAACGGCGCTTTTCGCGGCACCGCAGCTTCAGTATAGCACAGCCACAGAGGAAAATTTTTTCCGGTTGAGTAAAAAATGTACCGATTAGACGGGGGCCTTCCGCTCAAAATAGCGTGCCATCAGATCCTCAAACACCAGAATGACGTGCCCGAAAAAGGGATTCGGCAGGCTGCCGGCCAGCGTCTGCTTTGTGCCGTCGATCACAAATACGAGGTCGGAAAGCTGGGATAGTGTGGAGTCGCCGCGCCGGGTAAAGGTCACGATCCTGTGGCCGTGCTGCCTGGCATGGCGCACATCGTTGAGCACCGGCTCCGTCTCCCCGCTCTGGCTGACGGCAAACATGACCGCCGCCTCGTCGCCCGCCGCGCCGCGGTGCGCCTCCTGAAAGAGCATATAATCGTAAAAATGCACATTGTTGAACGCCATGAAACCGCAAATCGCCAGACGGTGCATGATATAGGTTCCGACAATGTTGGAAAAGCCCTCGCCGGTGGTGAACATCTTTCTGTTGCAGCGTTCCGTGAGCAGCGCACAGAAGCGGTCGACGATCGTATCATCGTAATTGTCGATCAGGCTTGTCAGATTCTCCGTTTTCCGGTCTCCCGAAGAGGCCAGCTGGCGGCTGAGATGATAATAAAGCTCGCTGTAGCCGTCAAAGCCAAGCCGCTTGCACATTTTTATGATGCTGGTCGTGGACAGGAAATTTTCACTTGCGATCTGCTGGATGCCCACGCGCTTCTCACCCCGCTCAATATGCGAGGCGATGCTGGTGATCACCTTGCGCTCATCCTCCGAGAGCAGATTTGTCAGTAAAAAATAATTGTCTCCCATGACGGTTTCCTTTCCTCAGCAGGTTTTGGATATAACATCAGCAACTATTCGTATAGATGAAAAGTTTTCTATTATTTTACTGTACCATATATCTGTAAAATCAGCCACTGGAATCATGTAAAAATTTGTGCTTGAACCTGCCGTTAAAGATGTCTGTTTACAGCCTTTTTTGCACCGAAAGGGACTGCGGGGATACCGGCAGTGCTTTCGGGCAGCTTAACATCGAATCAACTTCAGTAACTGGACCAGCATATGACCCATGATGAAAATTGTCCGTTTGTGCTGTGGAACAGCAGCAAGCGGCTGACCAAAAGAAAAGCGCTTTCCGGCAGAAAGGAGCGAGGAATTGTGCGAAAAGCGCAAGGATAAGAAAGGGCGCGTCTTTCGCTGAGGCGAGGGCCAGCCTCTGAAATGGCGGTGAATGATGATATGATCCGGAAAAATCCCTTCAAGTGCAAGCTGGCCGATGGGATCCCCAACGATGCGTATGTGCGAAGCGCATTGACCAAAGCCCGGCACGGCGGATAAGCCCTACTTCATCGCCCCTCCCAAAACCAGCAGCGGCAACCGCAGCATCCCCATGACGGATGCCGTCTGCATGGCCTTCCGCCGCGTGCTGGAAAACCGTGGTTAATCCCAAGGCGGACCGGTGAAGGAAACCCCGAAACGATTCTTTCGGCGGGCGTTCCCAAGCTGCAATCGCCGGGCATGACGTTTTGCAGGGCGAAATACATTGCAGACTTTGCGCCGCATGACAGCGGTTCACGGAGCTGCTTTGACGAAAGATGGACGCTTTTGATTGGGAAGGGAAAACAGAGACACAGCCTGCTTTTGTTTCTGAGAATATGGAAGGATGCCGGATCTCCCCGTAAAGGGTGGATAGGGCATCCTTTTATTTGCGCGTTCTGCTGCCTCTTGCGGCGGACGGGCGGAAATAACAATTTCTTGTGTTTATGCCGAACTGTGGTATGATAAAATGGACAGTGCACGGAAAGGGGCAGCAAGAGAGTGGAGATCACAGCGCAAAAGAGATCATTGGATATGCTTCATGGGACGATCTGGGATAAAATTCCCCGGTTCGCCCTTCCGGTGGCGGCCACGGCTATTTTAGCTCAGCTGTTCAACGCCGCGGATATTGCCGTTATCGGCAACTTTACCGGAGATTTGCGTACGGTGGCGGTGGCAGCCGTGGGCACAAACAGTTCCATCATCGGACTCATCGTCAACCTGTTCATCGGCATTGCCCTGGGCGCAACGGTAACGATCGCTCACGCCGTAGGAGAGCAAAATGACACCATGGTGCATCGCACGGTCCATACCTCCATCGTAACGGCATTGGCCGGCGGCGTATTGGCGGCGATCGTCGGCGAACTGGCCGCGGTTCCGCTGCTGGGTCAGCTGAATGTACCGGCCGATGTGTTTCCTATGGCGCTGCTGTATCTTCGGATCTATCTGGCGGGGCTTCCGGTGATCCTGCTTTATAACTTTGAAGCGGCGATCTTTCGCAGCATCGGCGAGACAAAGATTCCGCTGATTGCGCTGAGTGCTTCGGGTGTTTTAAATGTAATCCTGAACCTGTTTTTTGTGGCGGTCCTGCATATGACGGTGGACGGTGTGGCAATCGCGACGGTGCTGTCCAACGCGGTCAGCGCTGCGATATTGTGGGGCTTTCTGCGGCGTACGGATAAGGTGATTCATCTGGAGCCGAAGAACCTCCGCATCCACTGGCCGTGCCTGAAGCAGATTCTGCGCATCGGTGTTCCCGCGGGGATGCAGAGCGCGGTATTCTCGGCTGCCAACATCCTGATTCAGGGCGCGATCAACAGTCTCGGCACCGTGGTGATGGCGGCATCCAGCGCGGCCTTTAATATTGAGATTATCACTTACGATATTCTCAATTCGTTTTCACAGGCCTGCACCACCTTTGTCGGACAGAACTTCGGCGCAGGCGAGATCAGGCGCTGCAGGAAAACGCTGCTGCTCTGCCTGCTCGAAGGCATCGTGAGCCTCGGCATCGCAATTACGCTCATTCTGCTTTTCGGCAAGTCGCTGCTCGCTGTTTTCAACAGCGACCCGCAGGTTGTGGATACGGGCTATATTCGTCTCATGATGCTGATGACTGCCCATGTGTTCAGCCTTTGCTATGAGGTTCAGGCCGGTTATCTGCGGGGGTTCGGCATTTCCTTGCCGCCCGCGGTACTGACGATGCTGGGCATCTGCGGTGTCCGACTGAGCTGGCTGCACTGGATATTTCCCCGGCACAGAACTTTTCTGAGCATTATGCTGGCATTCCCGATCAGCCTTGCGGCCACGGCGTTTCTGATGCTGATCGCGGTGCTCTGCTTCCGTCCCTCCCGCCGCTATGCGCAGCCGCAGAAAAGCCCGTGCCGCGTCGATGGAACCTGAAGCGTAAGAATTCTCTTTCATTCATCAAGACGGCCATTCGCCCTCCCGGGGCGAATGGCCGTTCTGGTTCTCTGAAATCGCGCGGAGCTTTGCTCGGGATACTGCCGGCGGCCGGGATAAATCACAGCGGCTCCCTGGGGCAGATCAGTCCGCGGGCATGGCGAGTTTTCGGTCCACCGGGATCGTCTCCGGCGGGGATCCGGACGCTTTATCTGCGGGAGGAAGGGAAGTGTCTCCGTCTGCGCGAAGTTTACGGCGGATATGACTGGCGATTTCGATGGCTGGGATTTCCGCCCTTATGTTGCTGCCATTCCCGGGCGAGAGGGTGTTCCGCCGAAAGGCGCTGCGGCGCTGACAGTCGGACGCGCCGGACGCCGCTCCCACCCGCGTTTTCGGCCGCCGGGACAAGGGGGCGCACCGGCTTATTCCCTGCGGCGCGGGTTATGGAAAGGGCCTGCGATTTTCCTTGCGTCAGCCCCGGCTCACACCGCAGCGAAGCCGCCGTCCACCGCCAATACCTGTCCGGTGATAAAGGACGCCTTTTCTGAAGCCAGAAACGCCACGGCGTTGGCAATGTCCTCCGGGCGTCCCAGCCGGCCCAGAGGCGTTTCCTCAATGAGACTGTCGATGGTCTCCTGTCCCAGAATCCGGACCATGTCCGTCTCAATACAGCCCGGCGCCACGGCGTTGACCCGGATGTGGGAGGGGGCCAGCTCCATGGCCAAAGACCGGGTCAGGGCCACAATTCCCGCCTTGGAGCAGGCGTAGCCTACTTCGCAGGAGGCGCCCCGCAGTCCCCAGATAGAGGAGATATTCACAATGGCCCCGGCCTTTTCCTCCAGCATATGGGGCAGCACCGCCCGCGTCATGTTCCGGGCGCCGGTGAGGTTGACCGCCAGACACCGGTTCCACTCCGCGTCTGACAGGTCCTGAAACAGGCCGGAGATGGAGATTCCGGCGTTATTGACCAGCAGCTCCACAGGCCCCAGGACGGATTCCGTCTGCCGCACCATGGCCTCGCACGCGGCGCGGTCCGACACATCCGCCTGAACCACCAGGCACCGGCGGCCCTGCCGGGTCAGTTCCTCCGCCAGGGACAGCGCCTCCGGCCGGTGCCGCACATAATTGACGCAGACAGCGTAACCCTGACGGGCCAGCTCCCTTGCCACACTGCGGCCGATCCCGCGGGACGCACCCGTTACCAACGCGACTTTTCCCATTGCAATCTGCCTCCAAGCTATGTTTTACAGAATTATAACATACTTTCTCCAGAGTGTCATGAAAAACACGAAGCGGGCCAGCCTGATCGGCTGGCCCGCTTCGCGGAAGATTGGATGAAAAGAAGTTTTGCCTCTTGCAGATTTTAAGATACTGAAAAATTATGAAGGAAACCAGCCGGAATTGTTACAAAAGTTTTAAATCCTTGCGCTCCGCTGAAATTTCCGTTTCCCCGTACTCAAAACCATCCGTCTCCGCCGCCTTCCGGAGTCATGGCAGAAGCCGTCCGGGCGCGGCGGGCACGCTCCGCCTCAGATACGGACAATGCGGCCCGCCTTCCGGGGAGCCGCCTCCGGGACGGCCCCGTCCGCGTAGCCCAGGACGCAGTTTCCGACGCCCTGAAGCCGCTCCGGCAGGCCCCATTTTTTCAAAAGAGCCTTTCCCTCCGGCTTTTCGAAATACTCCTGTGCCCGGTTGATCCAGCAGGAGGACACACCGAGGGACGCGGCGGCGTTCATCAGATTCCCCATGACCAACGCGCCGTCCCGCTGCCCGTTGACGGGGCCGGTGGCCTCCGGGTCCGCCAGGACCACGACGACCGTGGGCGCGCCGTAGAAGGGGTCCGATCCCACCGCGCCCATAATCTCCGCGTTCGCGGCGGAGAGCGACGCGATGGTCTCCCGGTCCTGCACGGCCACCAGCGTAACGGATTGCTTTCCCATCGCCGAGGGGGCGTAGAGTCCCGCCTCCAGGATGGCGTCCAGCTCCTGACGGCGGATCTGCTCCGGCCGGTAGGACCGGATGCTCCGGCGTGCTTTTAAGGTGCGCAGTGTTTCATTCATGATCAAGTGTCCTTCCTTTCCGCGCCGGTTCCGTGGGGATTCCCCAGAACCGCGCTCTTGATTGCCTGACAGGTCTGAAGCATCAGGATGGTGTCGATGCCGTAGGCCAGAAAGTCCAGCCCCTGGCGCAGCAGCTCCCGGGCGTATTCCGGGCTGACCGCCAGCGCTCCCACTGGAACCCGGGCCTGATTGGCCTGCCGGATCATCTGCCTCAGGGCGGACTGGACCTCCGGCGCGGCCGGGTCTCCGCCGCAGTCCATGGCCACAGAAAGATCCACAGGCCCCAGGAAGACGGCGGTCAGGCCGGGAGTACGGAGAATCTCCGGAAAGCTGCGGACGCCCTCCGGGGATTCTACCAGCGCGATCACCGCCGTCTGCCGGTTGGCCTCGGCGTAGTATCCTGTTCCGCCGGCGCCGTAGCGGTTTGCCCGGACGCCGGGGCACGCGCCCCGGATTCCCTCCGGGAAAAACCGGCACAGCCGCACGGCCTCCGCTGCCTGCTCTCCGGTGTCCACATTGGGTACGATCACGCCGGAAACGCCCAGATCCAGGCTCTTTTTGATCCAGACCGCGTCCAGTGCCGGAACCCGGGCCAGCATGCACAGATCCGCCGCCTCTCCGGCCCGGACCATCTCCGCCAGCTTTTCCGTCCCGTAATAGGTATGCTCCAGATCCATCACGGCGAACCGGAACCCGGCATATCCGGCCGCTTCCACAAACTCCGGCGCCGCGGACTGGACGAAGGTCCCCAGAAACGGCTGGCGCGCTTCCAAAAGTCTTTGAAAAGAAATCCTCACAAGCTCCTCCTGAAACGGACCGGAAGCGCCGCCGGCAGGCGCACCGCCGGAGATTCCGTCTGTTTTTTTCCATTATAACAGTCCGCACGCCGTTTTTAAAGAGAAAATATGGTCGAAAATTCCCACTTCGGTACGATGACAAACCGCCGGGAGTATGATATACTTTTACCTATCCAGCCTGTGGGTATTAAAAACGAATCCATACGGATGATTTGATATTTCGTGAAGGAGTGACTCCCATGCCGCAACCGCTTTCCAACCGTACCGCCAGTTTTACCGATTCCGTCATCCGGCGTATGACCCGGATTTCCATGAAATACGGCGCTGTGAACCTGTCTCAGGGCTTTCCTGATTTTGACCCGCCCCACGAGATCACCGACCGCCTGGCAGAGGTCGCCCACACCGGCCCGCACCAGTATTCCGTCACCTGGGGCGCCCAGAATTTCCGGGAGGCCCTCGCCAGAAAGCAGACCCGCTTCATGGGCCGGGAGATCGACCCCAACAGTGAGATCGTCGTCACCTGCGGCTCCACCGAGGCCATGATGTGCGCCATGATGACCGTGGCAAACCCCGGCGATAAAGTAGTGGTGTTTTCCCCTTTTTATGAAAACTACGGAGCCGACACCATTCTCTCCGGCGCGGAGCCGATTTATGTTCCCCTGCATCCGCCGGCCTTTACCTTCGACACGGATGAACTGGAGGCCGCCTTCCGGCAGCATCCCAAGGCGCTGATTCTCTGCAATCCCTCCAACCCCTGCGGCCGGGTATTCACCCGGGACGAGCTGCTGACCATTGCGGAGATGGCCGCGAAGTACGACGTGTACGTCATCACCGACGAGGTCTATGAGCACATCGTCTACGCCCCCCATCAGCACACCTATTTCGCCACGCTGCCGGGCATGTGGGACCGCACGATTTCCTGCTCCTCGCTGTCCAAGACCTACTCCATCACCGGCTGGCGGCTGGGCTACATCATCGCCCCGGCGGACATCATCGAACGGGCCAAGAAGGTCCACGATTTTCTGACGGTGGGCGCCGCCGCCCCGCTTCAGGAGGCGGTGATTCCCGGGCTGGAGTTCGGTCAGGAGTATTATGACGAGCTGCTGGCCAAGTACACCCACAAGAAGGAGCTGTTCCTGAAGGGACTGGACGATCTGCACATTGCCCACAACGATCCGGAGGGCGCCTATTATGTGCTGCTGGATATCAGCGAGTACGGCTATGAGAGCGATCTCCAGTTCTGCAAGAACCTGGCCCGGGAGGTGGGCGTGGGCGCCGTTCCAGGCTCCAGCTTTTTCCGGGAGCCGGTGAACAACCTGATCCGCCTGCACTTTGCCAAGAACGATGAGACGCTGAATGAAGCGCTGAACCGGCTGGAAAAAATGGCCAAGCTGAAAAAGTAAGCCGGAACGTCCGGCTTTGAAAGGAGGCTTTGCAATGGACAATATCCGCATCCGGGCCGCCTCGGAGTCAGACGCCGGGGCGCTGCTGGGCATCTACGCGCCCTATGTGGAACAGACGGCCATTACGTTTGAGTACGACGTTCCCACCGAGGAGGAATTCCGCCGCCGGATCCGGGATGTGCTCCGGAAATTCCCCTATTTGGCCGCGGAGGATGAGAGCGGAGTGCTGGGGTACGCCTATGTCAGCCCCTTCGGCCAGCGGGCCGCCTACGGCTGGTCCGTGGAGACCTCCATCTACGTGGGGATGGACCAGAAGCGCCGGGGCATTGGGCGCAGGCTGTACGACGCCCTGGAGCGCGCTCTGGAAGCCCAGGGAATCCTGAACCTGAATGCCTGCATCGCCTACCCCGCGGAGGAGGACCCGTACCTGACCCGGGACAGCGTGGCTTTTCACCGGAAGCTGGGCTACCGGCTGGTGGGACAATTCCGCCAGTGCGGCTATAAATTCCACCGGTGGTACGACATGGTCTGGATGGAAAAGCACATTGGCCCGCACCTGCCGGATCAGCCGGCGGTGAAGCCCTTCCGGGAGGTCGTCCCTCTTCTGCGGAAAGACGGCGTCATCGGCTGATTCTTCCCGGACAGACAGCGGAGCCTGAAAACGTGAACAGACGTTTTCAGGCTCCGCTTTTTCCGCGCGCTCAGCGGCTGGCCATCAGATGCCTGAGCGCGGCGTCCAGCCCCTCCAGAGACAGGGGGAACATCTTCACCGTTTCCCGGATCAGGCGGATGGAGGACCGGCCGTGGATATAATCCCACTGACCTTTCGAAATGGGGTTCAGCCACACCAGATGGGGGAACCGGTCGGCGAACCGGCGCAGCCAGACGATGCCGGGCTCCGGATTGTAGTGGTAGTAGTCAACGGAGCCGCCGGGCTCTGTCAGCTCCGACAGCGCCATGGCCCCGTCTCCCACAAAAAGAACCTTCCACTCCGGAGAAAGGCCGGCAAGCACCTTCTCCGTAGAGACGCTCTCTCCCCTCCAGTAGTCCGGAGACAAAGACAGGGTCTCATAGGGGCAGTTGTGGAAATAATAGGTCCGCAGCTCCTTGAAATGGCTGGACTGGTGGACCGCCCGGAACAGCTGGCCGCACAGCTGGGTATAGGGCCACATGGACCCGCCGCTGTCAAACAGAAGCAGAATCCGCACCTGATTGGTGCGGGGGCGGTCGAATTCCAGCTTCAGATGCCCGGCGTTCTCACAGGTGGCCCGGATGCTCTCCTCCAGCTGAAGCTCACTTTTCGGCCCCTCTGTCCGGCTGGACAGCTGCCGCAGCCGGCGGAAGGCCATCTGAAACTGCCGGGCGTCCAGCGCGGCGTCCTTCCGGAAGTCCCGGAACTGCCGCTCCGCCGCCACCTGTACGGCGTTGCGGTGATGGCTTTCGCCGCCCACCCGGACGCCGGTGGGAGCGTAGCCGGAATTCCCGAAGGGGGAGGTTCCGCCGGTGCCCACCCATTTGCTGCCGCCGTCATGGCGCTCGTGCTGTTCTCTCAGCCGCTGCTCCAGCATTTTCCGGATGGCCGCCAGATCCAGTCCCGCGAAGCGGCGGTCCACCTCGTCCTTGTTGTAGTCCCGCTGGCGAATGGGAGTGCTGAGCCAGTCCAGAAGCTCCTGAGGCAGCTGGTCAAAGGACCGCACGTCCCTGAAAAACTCCAGAAACGCCCGGTCAAACCGGTCGAAGTCCGCCTCGGATTTCACCAGCAGCATCCGGGCCAGATGGTAAAAGCCCGTCAGGCTGGAGTCGTGAAGCCCGAGACGCATGGCCTCCAGCAGATTCATCCACTCGTTCAGGGATACCTTCAGGCCGCAGGCCCGGAGATAATAGAAGAAGTCTGTAAACACGTCACCAGCTCCTGCGGTTCCTGACGCCGGAGGCCGCCTTGTTCAGATCCTCCGTTTTTTTCAGCAGGACGCCGGCAAAGGGCAGCGTGTCCCGGAGCTTTTTGGGGTCCACGCCGCCGATTTCCAGCGCCTGCACCCAATCCAGCAGCTCCGAGGTGCTGGGCTTTTTCTGAAGGCTGCCGCACTCCCGCAGAAGATAGAAGGTCTCCATGGCCTGAGCCAGCAGCTCGTCGTCGATGCGGGGATAGTGGGCCCGGACAATCCGTTCCATCATGGCCTTGTCCGGGAACTGGATATAGTGGAAGACGCACCGGCGCAAAAAGGCGTCCGGCAGCTCCTTTTCCGCGTTGGAGGTGATGATGACCACCGGGCGGTGCCGGGCCCGGACGGTTTCCCTGGTCTCCGGGATATAGAATTCCATCCGGTCCAGCTCCCACAGCAGATCGTTGGGGAATTCCAGATCCGCCTTGTCGATCTCATCAATCAGCAGCACCACCTGTTCCTCAGCCCGGAAGGCCTCGCCCAGCTTGCCCAGCTTGATGTATCTGCGGATGTCGCTGACGCCCTCGCCGCCGAACTGGCTGTCGTACAGGCGGGCTACGGTGTCATAGACGTACAGGCCGTCCTGGGCCTTGGTGGTGGACTTCACGTTCCAGATCATCAGGGGCATGCAGAGCTGATCGGCCACAGCCTGGGCCAGCATGGTCTTTCCGGTGCCCGGCTCGCCCTTGACCAACAGGGGCTTTCCCAGCGCCCGGGCCACTTCCACGCTCCGGAGCAGCTCGTCCGAGGCGATGTAGGTTTCACTGCCTGTAAATTCCTTCATGGTGGTTCCTCCGTGTGTGATTGAATTTCTCTGGTATTGTACCCTGTTTTGAGCCGGTTGTAAATCGCGGCGAAGGAAAAAGGCGTTTCGGGCCGTGCCCGGCCGGAAACGCCCTGTAGGGTCAGTGCATCTGCGCGCGGTCCGCCTCCAGATCCAGCCGGCGGTTCCGCAGGGTCAGCAGGAAATCGACCACCACCATAGTCAGATCCAGAATGTATACCGCGACCACGTAGGTCACATTGCCGCCGGCGAATTTTCCGATCAGGCCGCAGACGTAGCCGATAATCACGCAGGTTTCAAACAGCAGGCTTTTTCCCTTCGCGGTGCGGGAGCGCAGGGACTTGGCAATATTGAAGGGCCAGGATATTCCGAAGCAGAGCAGCATGACGGTCTCAAATACTTGAGCCATAAACGAATCCCCTCTCATAAAACTCAATCCGCGTCCGGGGAAAAGCCATGGACGCAGTGTCTATTTTGAAGAGTTTTCCGGAATTTGTCAAGGGAATGTTTGAACTTCGGGGGTTTTCGCCCGCCGGAATGGAGAACGTTGCCTCCATAAGAAAAAATTATCATGAATATTATGATTTTGTGCTTTACTTATAAGCAAAGCGCCGATATAATATCTAAGGTTTGGTGCTTTTCAGCGCCGCCGAAATGACGATATGAAACCGGGAGGCTTTTGAATCATGTCAAACTGCGCAATCGTTGGCATCAACTGGGGAGACGAGGGAAAGGGCCGCATGGTGGACCTGCTGACCCAGGACTATGATGTGGTAATCCGCTATCAGGGCGGCGGAAACGCCGGCCATACCGTGGTGAACGAGTTCGGCAAATTTGCCCTGCATCTGCTGCCCTCCGGTATTTTCCGGGTCGGCGTGGTGAATATTCTGGGCAATGGCGTGGCCCTGGACCCGGAGAACCTGCGGACGGAGATTGAGGACCTGCGCTCCAAGGGCGTTTCCATTACCCCGGAGAACCTGAAGATCAGCGACCGGGCGTCCCTGCTGCTGCCCTGGCACCGGGAGCTGGACGGCCTGGAGGAGGCCCGCCTGGCGGACAAGAAGTACGGTTCCACCAAGCAGGGCATTGCGCCGTTTTACTCTGATAAGTTCCAGAAGAAGACCATTCAGGCCGGAGAGCTGCTGCACTCCGTCCACCTGAAGGAGCATCTGGCGGATCTGCTGGAGTGGAAAAACCTGACGCTCCAGAAGGTGTATGGCGCCAAGGGCTATACCATGGAGGAAATGCTGGCCTGGTTCGAAAGCTACGGCGAGAAGATCAAGCCCTTTATCTGCAACACCACCGCGTTCCTGCGGGACGCCCAGAAGGCGGGCAAGCGCCTGCTGTTTGAGGCTCAGCTGGGCTCTCTCCGGGATCTGGACTACGGCATTTATCCCTACACCACATCCTCCAATCCCATTGCCGCCTATGCCCCGGTTGGCTCCGGCCTGCCTACGGCCAGACTGGACAAGATCGTGGGCGTGGTGAAGGCCTATTCCTCCTGCGTGGGCGAGGGCCCCTTTACCTGCGAGTGGTTCGGGGAAGAGGCTCAGAAGCTCCGGGACGCTGGCGGCGAGTACGGCGCCAAGACCGGCCGGCCCCGCCGGGTGGGCCCCATTGATCTGGTGGCTACCCGCTACGGCGTGGAATGCCAGGGCGCCACGGACATCGCCCTGACCAAGCTGGACGTGCTGAGCTATCTGGACCGGATCCCCGTGTGCACCCATTATACCCTGAATGGACAGCAGACCGACGAGTTCCCCTTCCCCACGGTGCTGGCGGACGCCAAGCCGGTGACGGAATATGTGCCCGGCTGGAAATGCGATATCTCCGGCGTCCGGAAGTGGGAGGATCTGCCCCAGGCCGCCCGGGACTATGTGGAGATGGTGGAAAAGGCCATCGGCTGCCGCATTACCTATGTGTCCGTCGGACCCGAGCGGGAAGCGATCATTCTGCGCTGAGACGGCGGACCGCTGTTCGCCTCCGGCGAAAACCTGAAGCTGCGGGAGGCGCCGGAAGGCGCCTCCTTACTTTTCAAAAAGAGAAAGGTGGACCTTATTATGTCCAAAGACCGCTATGAATCCCCGCTGGCGTCCCGGTACGCCTCTGACTACATGCTGCGCCTGTTTTCCGCCGACACGAGAATCCAGACCTGGCGGAGGCTGTGGGTGGCTCTGGCCCGGGCGGAGCACGATCTGGGCCTGCCGGTGACCCAGGGGCAGGTGGACGAGCTGGCCGCCCATATCACCGACATCGACTACGACCTGGCGGCGGCCCGGGAGAAGGAGGTCCGCCACGACGTCATGGCCCATGTGTACGCCTACGGCAAGGCGGCGCCCTCTGCCGCCGGCATCATCCATCTGGGGGCCACATCCTGCTATGTCACCGACAACGCGGATCTGGTGATTTACCGGGAGGGCCTTCGGTATCTCCGGGGAGAGCTGCTGGCGGTGCTGAGAAACCTGTCCCGGTTTGCGGAGCAGTACCGGGCCACGCCCACGCTGGGCTATACCCACTATCAGCCCGCTCAGCTGGTCACGGTGGGCAAGCGGGCCACCCTCTGGATGCAGGACTTCCTGACGGATCTGGAGGAGCTGGACTTCGTCCTGGCGCACATGAAATTCCTGGGCTGCCGGGGCACCACCGGCACCGAGGCCAGCTTTATGGATCTTTTTGAGGGCGACGGGGAGAAGATTGACGCCATGAACCGCCAGATTGCCGCGGAGTTCGGCTTTGACCAGTGCTTCCCGGTCTGCGGCCAGACCTATCCGCGGAAGGCCGACAGCCGGATTCTGAACGTCCTCAGCGCCATTGCCCAGAGCTGCTACCGGATGGCCAACGACATCCGCCTGCTCCAGCATGACCGGCAGGTGGAGGAGCCCTTTGAGAAAAACCAGATCGGCTCCAGCGCCATGGCCTACAAGCGGAATCCCATGCGTTCCGAGCGGATCTGCTCTCTGAGCCGCTACCTGATGGCCGACGCCATGAACGCCCCCATGACCGCCTCTGTCCAGTGGATGGAGCGGACGCTGGACGACTCCGCCAACCGCCGGATTTCCATGCCCGAGGGCTTCCTCTGCGCCGACGCCATTCTGCGCCTGGCCCAGAATGTCACCGATGGGCTCCACGTCAACGAAAAGGTGGTGGAAGCCGCCTGCCGGGAGTACCTGCCCTTTATCGCCACGGAGAACCTGATGATGGAGGGCGTTAAGCGGGGCGGCAACCGTCAGGAGCTTCACGAGATCATCCGGGAGTGCTCCATGGCCGCCACGGCAAAGATGAAGGAAGGGGAGAAGTGCGACCTGCTCCGCCGGCTGGCGGCGCAGCCGGCCTTCGGCATGACGGAGGCGGAGATGGAATCCGTTCTGGACCCCAGGCTGTATATTGGCCGGTGTCCCGCCCAGGTGGACGCCTTCCTGGCCCAGGTCCGTCCCCTGCTGAAGGACGCTTCCGGGGAGAAGCCGGAAATCAACCTGTAAACCGCGCGTCCGCGGATAAAATCAGAGGCCCTGTCTGAACAGGGGCCGCCCAACGGGACGGCCTGCTTGTTGAGACAGGGCCTTATTCTGTTTTTTGTCCGTCCGCCGTCAGGCCTCCGCCGCCTGCCGCAGAAGGGCGATCTCCGCCTGATAGCCCGCCAGCTCATTGGGGGTTTCCAGACAGAAGGGCAGTTCCCGCAGGGCCGGATGCCGCACCACCCGGATCAGCGCCTCCAGACCGATGCAGCCCAGGCCGATTTTCTCATGGCGGTCCTTATGGCTTCCGGCGGGATTTTTGCTGTCGTTCAGGTGGACGGCCTTCAGCCGCTTCAGCCCGATGACCCGGTCAAACTCCGTCAGCACGCCGTCCAGATCGCCAATGAGATCGTATCCGGCGTCGGAGACATGGCAGGTGTCCAGACAGACGCCCATTTTCTCCGGCAGCTCCACCCGGTCCAGAATGTCCCGCAGCTCTTCAAACCGGCCGCCCACCTCGCTGCCCTTTCCCGCCATGGTTTCCAGCAGGACGGTGGTGGTCTGCTCCGGCGTGAGGATTTCGTTCAGCGTCCCGGCGATCAGGGAAATTCCGGCGGAAATTCCCTGCCCGACATGGCTTCCGGGGTGAAAATTGTAATACTGCCCCGGCACATGCTCCATTCGTTTCAGATCGTCCGCCATGGTCTGCCGGGCGAAGTCCCGGGTCTCCGCAGACGCGGAGCAGGGATTGAGCGTATAGGGCGCGTGAGCGATGATGGGGGCGAAGCCGTGGTCCGCCATCAATCGGTTCAGCGCCGCGGCGTCGGCGGGGTCAATGGCTTTGGCCCGGCTGCCCCGGGGGTTCCGGGTGAAAAATTGAAAGGTGTCCGCTCCGATTTTCAGGGCGGTGTTTCCCATGGCCAGAAACCCGCCGGAAGAGGACAGGTGACATCCGATATGCAGCATAAAGCGCCTCCCAGTCGATTGTTATCCGTACCGGAATTGTATCATGCTTCCCCGTGCTTTTTCAATTCCTACTCCGGACTTTCCAAAACGCCGTCAATTTCACTCAATCGGCTTTTGAAAAAGCCGTACTGTTAGGCAAAACCGACTGTTTTTACGGAAACGGTTGGAAGAGCATTGACTTTCTGGGAATCTGATGATATTATCCCTATTACAGATTTGCTTTATATGTTTATTACGGAAAGGACGGGATTTTGATGAAGCTGCTGAACGCTGTGATGATGGGACTGTGCCGGTGTCTGTGTTGTCCGCGGACGGTTTTTGGCTTCCGTGTTCCGGCCCCTTCATGCCTGTGCACAGGCGGCAGCGGATTTTCGCGCCGCCTGTAAGACGGGCTTTGACATTGCGCCGGGAGACTTCAAGGAAGCCTCCCGGCGTTTTTTTTGCGGGGACGGGACGCTGTGATCCGACGCACAGCAGGACAGGCGGACCGCCTGTCAATTTGAAAGAACAGGAGAAGATTATGAAAAAGGAATTTCAGGGGAAGACCATTTTTATCACCGGTGCGGCCAAGGGTCAGGGACGGGCGGTGGCCCTGGCCTTCGCGGAAGAGGGGGCCAACGTGGTGGCCTTTGATCTGGGGGAGAAAATTCCCTACCCCGCCTACAACCGTTCCTCCAACGAGGATCTGGAAAAGCTGAAGGAGGACGTGGAGGCCGGAGGCGGGAAAATCGTCCTCTGCGCCGGAGACGTCCGAAAGGCGGAGGATGTCCGGCAGGCGGTGGAGCGGGGCGTTGAGGCCTTCGGCACCATCGACATTCTTTTCAGCAACGCCGGCGTCGCCGCCTACGGCTATTCCTACGAACTGGAGGAGGAACAGTGGGACGCCATGATCGACATCAACCTCAAGGGCGGCTGGCTGGTTTCCAAATACGTCATCCCCCATATGATCGCACAGAAGAGCGGCGTAATTCTCTACAATTCCTCCGTGGCGGGGCTGCGGGGCATGAACCGGATGAGCCACTACGCCGCCTCCAAGCATGGACTGGTGGGACTGACCAAATCTCAGGCCATTGAGCTGGCGCCCTACGGCATCCGGGTGATCTCCCTCCATCCCACCGGCGTGAATACGCCCATGAACGACGGACTGGCGGAGATGGAGGGCACGACGCCCATGGAGATCGCGGAGCGGTCTGCCGGAAATCTGCTGCCGGTGCCCTGGGTGGAGACCGGAGATGTGGCGGAGGCGGTAAAATTCCTGGCCAGCGACAAGGCCCGCTACATTACAGGCAGTCCGTTCATTCTGGACGCCGGACTGCTGACGCGGTAAATACGAACTTCAATGATAGGATCCTGACAGAATCAAAAGGAGGAACCAGAATATGAAAAAGAAATGGCTGACGATTTCCCTGTCCCTGCTGGCTTTGACCGCCGTGCTGGCCGGCTGCGGCGCCGGCGGAGCCGGAAGCTCCGCCGCCGCGTCCTCCGGAGAGCCGTCCGGCAGCGCCGAGGGGGTTACGACGGTCCGCGTGGGAACCATGGGCACCTACAGCCCCTTCAGCTATACGGATGAGGACGGGAAGCTTACCGGCTATGATCTGGAGGTGGTGCGGAAGGTGGAGCAGACCGATCCCTCGCTCCACTTTGAATTTACCGCCGGGCCCTGGGACAGCCTGTTTGTCGGGCTGGATTCCGACAAATTCCAGATGCTGGCCAATCAGATTTCCGAAACCGAGGAACGGGACCAGAAATATTATCTGACCCAAAACTCCTATCTGATCGGCGTGGATCAGCTGATCGTCAAGGGCGGCCGCACCGACATCAGCTCGCTGGAGGATCTGGCGGGCAAAAAAATCGGCCTGACGGTGGGCGACGCCCACAACGCCCCGGTGGAGAAGTGGAACGAGGCCAACGGCGGCGTTCTGGATATTGTGTATTATGAAGAGGACGTCACCACTTTGTTGCAGGATATTGTCAACGGCCGGATTGACGCCACTGCCAACGACCCTGCCGTGGCGGTCAGCAAGGCGGAGCTGCAGGGGCTGGACGTTCAGGCGGTGGGGGAGCCGCTGGAGAAGACGCCGGTGTATTTCATCTTCAAGCAGGATGACACCGGCAGGCTCCTGCGGGACAAGGTGGACGCCGCCCTTCAGAAGCTTATTGACAATGGAGAGCTGTCGCAGCTGTCCATTGACTGGTTCGGCGCGGACTATACGCCTCAGAAGAAGTAACGGCCATGGGAAAGATCTTTGACGCCCGGTTTATGCTGGATATCCTCCCGGCGATTGCCGGAGGCGTGCCCAATACGCTGCTGATTGCGGTGGTGGCCTTCGCGGCGGGCTCTGTCATCGGCTTCGCGGGCGCCATGGGGAAGATTTACCGGATTCCGGTTCTCCGGCAGATCACCGCCGCCTACGTGTCCTTTATCCGGGGCACTCCGCTGATTGTGCAGATTCTGCTGATTTACTACGGAATCCCCATCCTCATCCGGATGGTGAATCAGCGCTGGGGAACGGACTTCGACGTCTCCCGGGTTCCCGCCATCGTCTTTATGCTGGCGGCGTTCTCCATCAACGCCGGCGCCTATCTGACCGAGTCGATCCGGGCGGCGATTTTGGCGGTGGACAAGGGACAGCTGGAAGCCGCCTACTCTATCGGAATGAGCACGGCCCAGGCCATGCGGCGGATTATTCTGCCGCAGGCCGTCAGGGTGGGACTGCCGGTATTCGCGAATTTTTTCCTGGGGCTGATGAAGGATACCTCGCTGGCCTTCGCGGCGTCGGTCAGCGAGATTATGGGACAGGCCAAAATTGAGGCCGGCCGGGCATCCCGGTTTTTCGAGGCCTATATTGACGCGGCGCTGGTTTACTGGGTGCTCTGCCTGATCGTGGAGCGGCTCATGGCCTTTTTGGAAAAGCGGTCCCGGAGAGACGAAAAGGAGGAACGGCATGATTGAGCTGAAGGGCATCCGCAAGTCCTTCCGGGGCACGGAGGTGCTCAGAGGTGTGGATCTCACGGTGGAGGAGGGGCAGACTGTGGCGCTTATCGGGGCCAGCGGCTCCGGAAAGTCCACCCTGCTGCGGTGCGTCAATCTCCTGGAGACGCCGGACAGCGGTACGGTCCGCATCGGCGATTTTACATTCCGGGCGGGGGAAATCACCCCCCGCGTCCGGAGGGAGGCCCGGCGCCGGACGGCTATGGTGTTTCAGGGCTTTGGTCTGTTTGAGAACAAAACCGCGCTGGAAAACGTCACGGAGGGGCTGATTGTGGTTCAGAAAAAATCCAGGGAGGAAGCGGAGGACGCCGCCCGCCGCTGCCTGGACAAGGTGGGCCTTCTGGACAAAAGCGGCAGCTATCCCGGCGCGCTTTCCGGCGGGCAGAAGCAGCGGGTGGCCATCGCCCGGGCGCTGGCGCTGGAACCCCGGATCATTCTGTTTGATGAGCCCACCTCCGCTTTGGATCCGGAGCGGGTGCAGGAGGTGCTTCGGGTGATCCGGCAGGCGGCGGAGGAACACGTCACCATGCTGGTGGTCACCCATGAGATGGATTTTGCCCGGGACGCGGCGGACCGGGTGGCCTTTATGGACAGCGGGCAGATTCTGGAATGCGCGCCGCCGGACAGGCTGTTTTTCCACCCGGAGCATGAGCGGACCCGGCAGTTTCTGGACCGCTATCTCCAGCGCTTTACTTATACAATTTGAAAGGAGCCGCATGAATTATGGCGTATATTTCTCAGGTCGCGTATGAAACCGCCTCCCCGGAGCAGCGGGCGGAAATTGATCAGCAGATTCAGGCCCACGGAAGGATTACCAACATGAAGCTGACGCTGCTGCACTCCCTCCCGGCCTTCCGCACGCTGATGGAGTGGTATCCTCTGGAGGCGGAGCTGGAGAGCTTTCTGGGGGAGCGGGCGGTGAATTTTTTCTGCTACGCCATCTCCACGGCGGATCAGTGCCTGATCTGCAGCACCTTCTTTCGGAAAATCCTGAAAGACCTGAACATTGATTTCGAGACGTTCGCCTTTACGGAGGAGGAGCAGCTGCTGGTGGACTATGGCCGGGCGATTGTACAGGACCCCAATCATGTTCCGCCGGAGCTGTTTGAGAGGCTGAAGGCTCACTGGAACGAGGAACAGATTGTGGCGATTACCGCGTTTGCCGCCATGATGATTGCCACCAATCTCATCAACGAGGTGCTTCAGGTCCGTCTGGATGACTGCCTGAGCGCCTATACCCAATAACCGCCCGGGGCCGGGCGCGGCTTCCCCGCGTAGACAAACGCGCAAACCTGTGATATAATCGACTCCGCTATGGCGCCGCGGCGGCGGGATTCTCCGCTGATGGAGGGTCAGCCCCGCGAGGATTCATACCATTCCGGAAGGACGGTTCTATGAAAAAGGATCATACGGTTACCCTGACCGCGCTGGCGGGAGGCGCGGCTGCGTTTGCGCTTCGATTCGCGCAGGTTCGCACAGACTTTGAACAGGATACCGGACTGCCTGTTCCCGGTAATTTCTTCGCTGCCGCGCTGCCGGCTGTTTTCGCCGTGCTGGCGGCGGCGTTGGTTCTGCTGACCTGGCGGCTCCCGGCGGAGACCGGGGATACGCCCCGCGCCTTTTCCGGTTATTTTTCTGCGGAGAAGCCCGCTGTGCTCAGTCTGCTGGTGGCCGGGGCATTTCTCTGGGGGGTATCCGGCGGGGCGGATATTCTCAGCGCGCTCTCCGGCGCTTCGGGCGGGGAGGCCGCCGCTACGGCGCTGCCGCTGGCGGCTGCGCCGCAGCTGAACCTGCTCCGGGGCGGACTGACGATGGCTTCCGCCGGGGCGCTGTTCTTCCTGTGCCGGGTGTGCCGCCGCGGGGAAGCGCAGGAGGCCGCGCACCCCGCTCTCAGCGGGAATCTGCTGCTGGCGGCGGTGGGGTGTCTGCTGGTCCGGCTGGTGCTGGTTTACCGGGAGGACTCCGTGGAACCGGCTCTGGCCTCCTATTACGTGGAAATCCTGGCGCTGGTTTTCCTGATTCTGGCGCTTTACCGCGCGTCGTCGTTCGCGTTCCACTGTGGACAGACCCGGCGGTTTTCACTCTACGCTTCCTGCGCGCTGGTGCTGTGCGCCGCGGCTTTGGCGGACCGGAATTCTCTGGCGGAGGCAGCGCTGTATCTGGGGGGCGTCCTGCTGATGTCCGGATTCCTGCTGATGCGTTCTGACGCCTGACCGGACAACGAAAAGAACGGGGGCTCCCACCGGCTTTGGGGAGCATGGTTTACGAGGCGGGACGCCGGTCCCGCCTGCCGCGGGCATAAGCAGCCCGCGCTCTTATACTTGTAGTGCCGCAGCGCCTGAAAAAATCAGGCGCTGCGGCATTTGTGCTTTCTGCGGGCGGCGGGTCAATCACAGGGCAGGCCTCTGCGGCGAAACAGCTTCTGGCTGTGTATTGGGAAAAAGCAACAAACCCCGCAGGCGGCCGATTGTTTAATTTGAAGAAAAATATTCGCTTGATAATATATCTGTTGACAAATATTCTTCAATATATTACAATGAGCGTGTCTTTACAGAACACTCCGGAGCAACTCAAGAAAGAAGGAAACTGTTGTATGGCAATTGGAAATCGCGTGTTCCTGAAGCGGCCCATGCCCGGCCGGGAGCTGCTGGATGGCTTTGCGGGACTGCCTGCCGCGAATATTGCGGATACCATGGGCCGTTCCTGCGCCATGAATCCCCGGCTCAGGCTGATGAGCGGCTTCAAAGGCATTATGGTCGGCCCCGCGCTGACGGTAAAAGCCCGTTCCGGCGATAATCTGTTTCTTCATCAGGCGCTGGATATGTCTCAGCCCGGGGATATCATTGTGGTATCCAACGACGAGGACAACACCCGCTCTCTGATGGGAGAGATCATGTTCACCTACGCCAAATATCAGCGGAAGCTGGGCGGCATAGTCATCGACGGCCCCATCCGCGACACCGACGCTCTGGCGGAAATGGATCTGCCCGTGTACGCCACCGGCTCGACTCCCGGCGGGCCTCACAAGGAAGGCCCGGGCGAAATCAATGTGCCCATCGCCTGCGGCGGCATCAGCGTCAACCCCGGCGACATTATTGTGGCGGACGCCGACGGCATCATCGTCATTCCTCTGAAGGACGCCCCCGCTGTGCTGGAGGCTGCTGAAAAGTTCCACGAGCAGGACGCGGCAAAGGTGGAAGCGGCCAGAAACGGGACCTCCAACCGGGCCTGGGTCAGAAAGAAGCTGGAAGAGAAAAAGACGGAGTTCATCGACGGGGCATACGGAGAATAAACCCCGGTTTAGAGCCGACCGTCAACGATGAAAGGAAAGGTCTGAGATTTCACATGGCAATTACATTGGCAGAACGCATGAGCAAATTCAGCGGCTCTCCCACCTCGGCGCTGATCGCCAAGGTGGCGGAACTCAAGCAGCAGGGCAAGGATATTATCTCGCTGAATGTCGGCGAGCCCGACTTTGGCACCCCCGACTACATCAAGGTGGCTGGCATGAAGGCCATCGCGGACAATTTCACCAAGTATACCCCCGGCAATGGCATTCTGGACCTGCGCAAGGAGATTGTAAAAAAACTGAAGGAAGACAACGGCATCGAGTACGGCCTGAACGAGGTCACCACCGCTGTCGGCGCCAAGCAGGCGATTGCCAGCACCATGATGGTTATTTCCGGCCCCGGAGATGAGGTCATTCTTCCCATCCCCTGCTGGGTCAGTTATACGGAAATGATCCGTCTGGCAGGCGCCACGCCTGTGTTTGTCCCGGTTCGCCCCGATAACTACGAACTGGACCTGGACGCCATTGAAAAAGCGATTACCCCCCGTACCAAAGCCATTATTATCTGCACGCCCAATAACCCTACCGGAGCGGTGTACAACGAAGAGAGCCTGCGGAGGCTGGCGGATCTGGCTGTGAAGCACGACTTCTTCATTGTTGCTGACGAGATCTACGAAAAACTGATCTATGACGGAGCCAAGCACTTCAGCGTGGCATCCATCTCTCCCGAGGTAAAGGAGCGTACCGTGACGGTGAACGGTTTTTCTAAGGCCTATGCCATGACCGGCTGGAGAATTGGCTACGCCGCTTCCCGTCCGGATGTCATCAAGGGCATTATGGCTGTCCAGAGCCAGACTACTTCCGCCACCAGCGCCATTTCTCAAAAAGCCGCCGTAGAAGCGCTCCGCGGTCCGCAGCATGACCTGCACGTCATGGTGGAGGAGTTCAGGCGCCGCAAGAACTATGTGGTCAGCCGCCTGAATGCAATGCCCGGGATTACCTGTCCCGATGTAAAGGGCGCTTTCTATGTCTTCCCCGATGTTCAGCCGTATCTGGGCAAGTCCTTCGGCAGCCGGAAGATCGGCACTGCTGTGGAACTGTGCCAGTATATGCTGGATGAGTTCCTGATCTCCACGGTGCCCGGCGAGGCTTATAACGTTCCCGGAAAGATCCGGATTTCCTACTCCAACTCCATGGAGAATCTGGAGAAGGCGCTGGACCGCATGGAAGAAGCGCTCAAGCAGCTCAGCTGAGTTCTGATTCCGGACAGCAGATTAAATTTGAGATAGAGAAGGGGTTTCATCATGAACGAAAAGAAAACCTATCCTGTCAGCTACTATGGCGGAAATGTCAGCGCCTGGATGTGTGTCCTGCTGGCAGTTCTGGGTATTATGTATATGCTTTTGATCCGCGGCGGCGGCACCAAGAGCATGATGGTTGTGCTTCTGTTTGCGCTGATTCTCGGACTGGTGCTGGCCAAGGACCGGAAGGCCTACGGCGATGAGATGCTCTCCGGCCTGCGGGAATCCATGGTGTGTGTCATCTGCGTGGCCTTCTTTATGGCCGGCCTGCTGTCTGCCCTGCTGAAGACCAGCGGCCTGATTCAGGCCCTGATCTGGCTGGTGGGCCAGATGCATGTCAACACAGGCTTTGTGCCCGTAATCGCGTTCTTTGTCTGCGTCCTGATTTCCACGGCCTGCGGCACCTCCACCGGTACTGTCACGGCGGTCTCCGCGGTTATGTGCCCTCTGGCCGGCGAGCTTGGCATTGACATGGGCCTGATGTGCGGCGCCATTGTCAGCGGCTCCATTTTCGGCGACAATCTGGCGCCCATCTCCGATACCACCATTGCCTCTTCCCAGACTCAGGGCATCAGCGTTCAGGACGCTGTCCGTACCCGCCTGCCTTACTCCCTGATTGTGGGCGGTATCTCCGCGGTTCTGTATATTATCGTCGGCCTGCGGATGTCCAGCGGCGGAAGCGCCGTGATTGAAGGCGACCCCTCCTCGGCAAAGTCTCTGATTTTCCTGATTCTCCCCATCGTTCTGGTCTTTATGATGTACAAGGGCTGGGGACTTGTTTCCGCCCTGCTGCTGTCCAACGCACTGGCAATTCTGTTCTGCCTTGTTCTGGGAGTGGTTGAGCCCGGCGTCATGTTCAGCGATGACAGTCCCGTTCCCGCCGGCATGGCCAGCATGGCGAACGTTGCCATTGTGTGCTTCCTGATTCTGATGCTGATCCAGATTCCCAGCAAGAGCGGCGCGATGGACGCGTTTGCGGCCTGGATCATTACCAAGTGCAAGACGATCCGCAGCGCGGAGCTGGTGGCCTATTTCATGGCGGTGTTCGGCGTCATCGCCACCCATAGCTCCACAAATACGATTATCTTTTCCGGCCCCTTTGTCCGTCAGCTGATGAACGACTACAAGGAAGAAGCCGACCCCTGCCGCAGCGCCAATATCCTGGACGCCGTGGCGTGCGGTACCAACGGCCTGATTCCGCACGGAAACCCCGCTCTGGTGATTACCGGCGTGGCTACCAGTGTGGCCGGCGTACCCGCATCCTTCTCCTTCCTGGACTTCATGCCTTATAACTATCATTGCTGGGGCCTGCTGATTATCTTCCTGCTCAGTATTCTGACCGGGATTGGAAGAAACAGAAAAAGCGTCAGAAAGCATTACGAATAAGATCTCATAACCGGAACAGGGCGGCAGGATTGCATGCCGCCCTGTTCCGTTGCGTTTTTGTGAAAAAACCGGATTGCGGCTCGGGGAGAATTGACGGAAACAGGGTCTTGTGGTATTCTTTCCTTACTGAAAAAGAGGCAGGAAAGATTTATGGATGATTTGACCAAAAAGATTCAAAGCATGACGCTGACCCGGACGGACAGGGATATTGCCGAGTATATTCTCGCGCATCTGAACACCATCGGATTTCAGACCTCCACCACTCTCGCGGAAGAGATCGGCGTCAGCGACACCTCGGTGATCCGCTTTATCCGGAAGCTGGGCTTTAAGGGCTATTCGGACTTCCGCGGCGAGATGAACGCCAGGGCGGCTCAGCAAATCGACCAGAACCAGCCGAGCCTGTCCCCGGGAGAAAAGTATGCCCGCACCTTGCAGCAGCTGGATCCGGACAACCTGATCACCAATGTCGCCGAGTATACGTTTCATAATCTCCAGCAGACTTACTCCCAGCTGTCTCAAGCCACTGTGGAGCAAATCGTGGACATCCTTCTGAGCAGTGACCGGAAATACATTGCGGGCTTCCGCGGTACCGCCTGCTGCGCCCAGTATATGTCCAGCAAGCTGCTGTTTCTCACGCCCCATGTCATCTCGCTGATCCACGCGGACGCCACCGCGGTGGAGAGCCTGCTGGATATCACGGAGCGGGACTGTCTGCTGCTCTACAGCTTTCCCCGCTATTCCGAGATCAATTGGGTGCTGATGGATATCGCCCGGAAAAACGGGGCCAAGATCATTCTGATTACGGACCGCCATACAAGCCCGCTGGCCAGCCGGGCCGATGTTGTCGTGCTGGCTAAAATAGATGGCCTGGGCTTTACCAATTCCTATGTTGCCCCCCTCAGCCTGTCAGAGGCCATCCTTCTGGCGGTGAGCGGCCGGAAGGACGTTACCCGCAGCAGGCGGTTCAGCCGGATTGACGAGGTTATGGAAAGGGAAAAGCTCTACTAAGAGAAGCGGCCGCGCGCATCAGCGGCCGGATCGCGGAAACCGAAGGCGCCGGAAGTCCGTACGGTGGGAATGCCTGTCATTCTCACCGTATTTTTCATGCCTTTTCGCCGCGGCCTTGTCTGATGAAATAACCAGACATCAGGTCGGCGGGTTTTATTTTTTTCCGCAGCAGGAATATTCTCCTATTGATTCTAAAATAATCGTTTTCCTGGCAAATATTATTTTACAAAGTGCGGAAAACAGTTAAATTCAGTTAAATTTTGTGGAAATGATCAGTATGGCTTTTGTTTGAAAAGCTGTTTTCCGGTGTTTTTTCTTATATTTTGTGCTAATTACACAAAAATACTGATTTTGTCTTGTCAAAAATTGCCTTAAAAATGTCATTTGACGGTTGCAATTTATCGAAAACCGGCTATAATAGGTCTCTGGAAACGGCTTATGCTGGGATATTGAAACCAGCAGGCTACAACAAAGAGGGAGGCAAATTATATGATAAGTTTTCTGATTTGTCTGGCGCTTCTGATTGGCGGTTACTTTACCTACGGTAAAGTCATCGACAATACCTTTGGCCCGGACGACCGGGAGACTCCCGCTGTACGCATCAACGACGGCGTCGACTACGTCGTGATGCCCCAGTGGAAACTTTTCCTAGTTCAATTGCTGAATATCGCGGGACTTGGCCCCATTTTCGGCGCCATGCAGGGCGCTCTGTGGGGACCCGTGGTGTTTCTGTGGATTACCTTCGGCACCATTTTCGCCGGCGGCGTCCACGACTACTTCTCCGGAATGCTGTCTGAACGGAACGATGGCGCTTCCATTTCCGAGGTCTGCGGCATCTATCTCGGCGGCGGCATGAAGAACGTGATGCGCGTGTTCAGCGTTGTGCTGCTGGTGATGGTAGGCACGGTGTTCGCGGTGGGCCCCGCCGGCCTGATCGTCACGCTGTTCCAGAACAACGGCGTGACCGGAATTCTGTCCAGCAAGGAATTCTGGCTGTGGATTATCCTGGCCTACTACTTTATCGCCACGTTCATTTCCATTGACAAGATCATCGGCAAGATCTATCCCATTTTCGGCATCTGCCTGATTATCATGGCGGTAGGCGTCGCCTTCGGCATCTTTACCAAGTCCCAGTATGTCATCCCCGAGCTGTGGACACACTTCTATAATATGGAGCCCACCGGAAAGCCCATCTGGAGCTTCATGTTCATCACGGTTGCCTGCGGCGCGATTTCCGGCTTCCACGCCACGCAGTCCCCGCTGATGGCCCGGTGCATGAAGTCGGAGCGTCAGGGACATATGGTCTTCTACGGCGCCATGGTCAGCGAGGGCATCATCGCCCTGATCTGGGCCGCCGCCGGCTGCTCCATCTATGAGGTCACCAACGGCCTGAGCACCGGCCTGCAGTCCGCTCTGGCCAACGGTCAGTCCGCCGCCATCTATGATGTCTGCGTCAAGACCATGGGCGGCGTAGGCGTCGCGCTGGCCATGCTGGGCGTAATCGCCTGCCCCATTACTTCCGGCGACACGGCGTTCCGCAGCGCCCGTCTGACCCTGGCCGACTGGTTCAAGATCGACCAGGAGAAGTACCAGAAGCGGCTGATGCTCTGCGTGCCCCTGCTGCTGGTAGGCGCGTTCGTGGGCCATCTGGACTACTCCATTGTGTGGCGTTATTTCAGCTGGACCAACCAGACTCTGGCCATGATTGTTCTGTGGACCGCCAGCATGTATCTGTTCCAGCAGAAGAAGAATTACTGGATTACCGCGGTGCCCGCGACCTTTATGAGCGCGGTGTCCGCTACCTACTTCCTGCTGGGCAACGAGTGCCTTGGCCAGTTCCTGAATTCCACGGATGCAAACGGCGCGGTTGTGTATAATACTGCTGTTGCCTATCCCGTGGGAATCATCTTCGCGGTGGTGCTGCTGGTGATCTTCCTGCGCGCCACAAAAAAGCACACCGCGGAGCAGTAATTCCGTAAACTGACGGCCGATTTCCAGATTTCCATCATTCAATAAAAACCGCCAGCCGCTGCCGGAAGACAGCGGCTGGCGGCATCAGAAGGAGGCAGTACCATGATGTTCAAACCCGCACCGCTTGCCCATGAAGTGCTCCAGCCCCAGGAGCTGTCAGAGGACCGGAAGCACTGCCGCCGCTTTGGCCCCTGCGGCGCCGGAAAAAAGGCTTTGTATCTCAACAGCTTTTATATTGACCGGCGGTATTATATTCCCTATTCCTCTGTGACCCGGGTGTTCAAGCGGGTAGCCATGAGCAAGGGCGGCTTTTCCGGACAGGGCGTCTTCGCCTCGCTTCCGTATCTGGTGGTGGAATATGACGGCGGCAGGGAAAAGCAGTGCAACTTCAAGGCGGAAGAGCAGGTGGACCAGCTTCTGGCGTTTGTGAAGCAGGAACATCCGGAGATCAAACAGGTCAGCGCCGCCGCGGAACAGCGTCTGGAACAGAGAGAGCGGGAACGGGTTCAGCAGAAAAAGCCGGAGATCTCCGGACAGGCCCGGAAGACGATCCAGTCCCTTCAGGCAGCCGAGGCGTATCTGGAGAAAAAACCGGAGCTGACGCTGGAGCTGAGCCAGTCCGCTCAGCGCAAACGGGCCTATCTCCGCAGCAAGCCCGCTTACCGCTGGGCCGCGCTGGCCATTACCCTGATGGGGCTGGTCTCCCTGGGATATGGAATTTATCTTTTTACCCGGCATGGCGGCTTTGCCGTTTATTTCCTTCTGTTCGGACTGGCGGCCATTTTCATGTTCTCCGGCGCCAGCGTCCTGCCCACCGCACGAAACAACCGGGCGGCGGTGATGAACCGGGCCAAAAAGGCCCAGGAGGCCGTGGACAGCTATATCAGCTTCTATCCGGACTTTCCTCTGCCGGCCCGGTACGCGCACCCCGTTGTGCTGCGGCGGATGCAGCGGGCCATAGAGGCCGGCCGGGCCGTCTGGCCCTCCGACGCGCTGGAGGTGGTCAAGTCGGATCTGAAGGCGCTGAATTCCAGCGTGGAAGTGGATCAGGAGGAATACGATGAGGTCGTGGCCGTCAAGGCCCTATTCCTGAACGAGGACTACCGGTAAACGTTTTTTCCGGAAGATACAGGATAAAGCAGGCGGACGTCCCATGAGCAAAAGCTCATGGGACGTCTGTTTTTCAGCGCGGAATTTCGTTTTCGCCGGGAACTCAGCGCGCCTGAACGCTCTGGACGATGGCGTCCGCCAGCGCGTCCAGCTCCGCGTCCTGGCTCTCTTTCAGAGCGGACAGCATTTTGACCCGCGGCTCCAGCACGGTCATGCCCTTCAGTTCCTCCGTCAGGAATTTCTGCATCAGGTCGCCGGACCGGCTGGCCCAGGTACCGTTTTCCATCAGCGCCGCCGTGCGGCCATGAAGGTCCAGAGCCTTCGTTTCCTCCAGAAAATCGCGCATCACCGGATAAATTCCCGCGTTATACGTCACCGAGGCCAGTACCAGATGGCTGCACCGGAACGCCTCGGAAATCAGATAGGACACATGAGTATTGGACACGTCGTACACCGCGACGTTCGCGGCGCCCCGTTCCACCAGCCTGGCAGCCAGCGCCTGCGCGGCGGATTCGGTGTTGCCGTACATGGACGCGTAGGCGATCATCACGGCCCGGTCCTCCGGCGTGCAGCTGCTCCAATGCTGGTATTTGTCCAGCAGGTACGGAAAATCGCCCCGCCACACCGGACCGTGAAGAGGACAGATATAGCGGATATGGTCCAGAATCCCCGCCGCCTTTTTCAGCAGCGCCTGCACCTGGGGGCCGTACTTTCCCACGATATTGGTGTAATACCGGCGGGCTTCATCCAGCCAGTCCCGGTCAAAGTTCACCTCATCCTGAAACAGCTTTCCGTCCAGGGCGATAAAGGAGCCGAAGGCATCCGCGGAAAACAGGACGCCGTCCGTGGCGTCGAAGGACACCATAACCTCCGGCCAGTGGACCATGGGCGCGGAGAGGAAGTGAATCGTATGGCCGCCGAAGGTCTGCGTATCTCCGTCCTTGACCTGCACCAGTTCATGCCCCGTCAGGTCGAAGCCGAACTGCCGCATCATGGCGAACGCCTTGGCGGAGGCCACAATTTTGACGTTGGGCCAGCGGAGCAGAATTTCCTCCATGGAGGCGCCGTGATCCGGCTCCAGATGATGGATCACCAGTACATCCAGAGGGCGGCCCTTCAGCAGGTGCTGAATATTTTCCAGCAGCTGCCGGCACGCGGACCAATCGACCGTGTCGAACAGAACCGTCTGCTGGCCCAGCAGCAGATAGGAATTGTAGCTGACGCCCTTCGGAATGGGATGGATATTTTCAAACAGGGACAGGCGGTGGTCATTGGCTCCCACCCAGTACAGATCCCCGGTGATGTTTCTGACGCAGTACATAATAAAGCCTTCTCCTTTATCATCATGGTTGGGATGTTATGATTTTAACATACTTCCTTTTAAAGGTAAAGCCCTTTTCGCGGAAGAGGGGGAGCGGCTGACCCGCTGAAAAAGCAGATTGCCCCGCCGCGGAGAAATCCGCGGCGGGGCAGAGAATCGGGAATCAGCTTTGCAGAGCTGCCTCGGCCCAGCGGTTATCCACCAGCTGGTCAAAATCCACCCATTGACTGTGTTCCAGCTCCCCGGCGGTCTCCATGACTGTTTCCAACCGCTCCAGCGCCTCCTGCTTCATCACCGGCGTGTCGTTCCACGCGTCGATTTCCTGATAGCGCCGGGCTACCTGAGTCAGGGTATCGAGTTCCGTGCCGGGAAACTGATCGGCAATGGACCGGGCAATTTCCTCCGGTGTGTGATCCCGCACCCAGGCCTGACCGCGGGCCACGGCGTTGGTGAACCGCTGGATGACGTCCGGATTGCCGTCCAGGTATGCCTGGGAGGCAAAGTAGGCGGTGTAGGGGATTTCGCCGCTCTCCTGCCCGATGGAGCACAGAACAAAGCCCTTTCCGGCCTGCTCCACCTCGGTGGCGGTGGGTTCGAAGAGCGTGACATAGTCTCCGCTGCCGCCGGTAAAGGCCCCGGCCATCATGTTGAACTGCACGGTGGTGTCCACTGCGGCATCCTCATAGGGAATTACGCCGTTCTGGCGCATGACATACTCCAGCGTCATTTCCGGAACGCCGCCCTTCCGGCCTCCGATCACCGTTTTCCCCTTCAGGTCCTGCCAGGAAAAGTCCGCCGCGGCGCGGCCCACCAGGAACGAGCCGTCCCGCTTGGTCAGCTGGGCGAAGACGCGGGGCGCCCCTTCTTTGCCCTGGTTGTGTACGTAAATGCAGGCCTCCGGGCCCGCCAGACCGATGTCTGACTGGCCGGTGAGCACAGCGGTCATGACCTTGTCGGCTCCGCCGCCGTTGGTCAGCTCGATTTCCAGCCCCTCCTGAGTGAAAAAGCCTTCTTTCATCGCCACATACTGGGGCGCGTAGAACACGGAGTGGGTCACTTCGTTGAGCCGGACGGCGACGGTTTCTTCCTCCGCGGAGCCGGAGCCGCAGCCGCAGCACAGCGCCGCCAGCAGGGCCAGCGTACAGAACAGAGCGAACAGTTTTTTCATACACATACCTCCATATGCCTTTTCGGCACAAAAGTTGACCATTGTTTCCCGTTACTGGCCGGACAGGCCAAGTCCTTTGTTCAGCAGCTTTTCCAGCCCCAGGACCCCCTGGTACATCACCACTGCCGCGGCGGCCAGCAGCAAAACCGTGGCCATCACCAGATCCATGTCAAAAACCTGCGAGCCGTAGACGATGAGATACCCCAGTCCCGCCTTGGAAACCAGAAATTCCCCCATGATGACGCCCACCCAGGAAAGACCTACGTTGACCTTCAGCGTGTTGAACAGGGCGGCATAGTTGGCCGGAAACACCAGCATGGTGAAAATCTGCCGCCGGGTAGCTCCCAGGGTCCGCATCAGCTGGATTTTCCGGGGATCGGTGGAGAGAAACCCCACGTGCATGTTCAGAATGGTGACAATAATGGAAATGGCCAGGGTCATGGCGATAATGGAGCCGGCCCCGGCCCCCATCCAGACAATGAAAATCGGGCCCAGGGCCGTCTTGGGCAGGGCGTTCAGCACCACCAGGTATGGGTCCAGCACCCGGGAAATGAAATCGCTCCACCACAGGGCCACCGCCACCAGGGTTCCCAGGGCCGTCCCCAGCGTGAAGCCCACCGCCGTCTCCCAGCAGGAGGTGCCGATATGGAGCCACAGCGCCCCCTCCCGATACAGCTTTGCCAGCTTGGCGGCCACCCGGGAGGGGCTGCTGACCACAAACGCGTCCACCCAGCCCTGCCGGGCCGCCAGCTCCCATAAAATCAGAAAAGCCGCCAGAAGCAGAATCTGCGCGGCCCGGACGGCGGTCTTCCGGAGCTTTCTGCTCCGAAGGTATGCCGCGCGCCGGGATGAGATCGCGGGCCCGTCAGACATTGACATCCAGCTCCTTCCAGATTAAATTAAAAAACTTTCGAAACTCCGGCGTGTCCCGGCGTTCCATCGGCGCCATATTCCGGAGTTCTCCCAGATCGTGAACAGCCCGCACGACAGCCGGACGGTGCGACAGCACCACAATCCGGTCGGACATGCTGATGGCCTCCGCGATATCGTGTGTGACCAGCAGGGCGGTCTTGTGCTCCTGCCGGATAATATGGTAGATGTCCGCTGACACGGACAGGCGGGTCTGATAGTCCAGCGCGGAAAACGGCTCATCCAGAAGCAGAATCCGGGGCTGTGTCGCCAGCGTCCGGATGAGGGCGCACCGCTGCCGCATTCCGCCGGAGAGCTGGGAAGGCCGTTTGCCGGAAAAAGCGGCCAGACCGTACCGGTCCAGCAGCTCCCGTGTGTGGGCCTGCTGCTCCGGTGAAGCCCGCCGCAGGACCTGAAGGCCCAGAGTCACATTGCCCCAGATATCCCGCCACTCAAAAAGCTGGTCCCGCTGAGGCATAAAGCCGATTTTGGGCGAGGGGGCCGTCACCGGCTCGCCGTCCACGAAAATCGCGCCGCCGTCCGGACGCTCCAATCCTGCGATCAGGGCCAGCAGCGTGGATTTCCCGCAGCCGGAGGGGCCGACAATACTGACGAACTCCCCCTCCTCCATGCCGAAGGTGATGTCTTTCAGGGCTTCTATCTCGCCGTCCGGCGACTGATATGTCAGGGAGACCTGCCGGAGATCAATCATCATGCTTGAATATCCTCCTTTGGGTCTGTAAGGTGCGGAGAAAAGGCTCTCCTTGCCCATGGTATGCGGCGGGACGGCTTTCGGCGCCTGAGCGGGCGGAAAATCCTTCCGGCCGGCGGACGGAAAAATCCGAAAACGCTTTTCAAAACCGCCGGCCCATGATATACTGAAAAAGATTGGGGCCGTTTTCCGGAACCGGACCGGAGCAGGAGGGCCGCCGAAACAAGAAACAGACAGAGGGGCTGGAGACATGGGCAGGATTGGATTTGACAATCAGAAATATCTCACCACGCAGTCGGAACAGATCCGCAGGCGCATCGGCCAATTCGGCGGCAAGCTGTATCTGGAATTCGGCGGCAAGCTGTTTGATGACTATCACGCCGCCCGGGTGCTGCCGGGCTTTGAGCCGGACAGCAAAATGCGGATGCTGCTCAAGCTCCGGGAGGATGTGGAGGTTGTCATCGCCATCAACGCCGGGGACATTGAAAAGAACAAGGTCCGGGGGGATCTGGGGATCCCCTACGACGAGGATGTGCTGCGGCTGATCGACGTGTTCCGGGGGCTGGGGCTGTATGTGGGCAGCGTGGTGCTGACCCGCTATACCGGACAGGCCGCCGCGGATGCCTTCCGCCAGCGGCTGACGGCGCTGGGCATCCGCTGCTTCCGCCACTATCCCATTGCCGGATATCCCTCCGACGTGGCGCACATTGTCAGCGATGAGGGCCTTGGGAAAAACGACTACATTGAAACCACCCGCTCCCTGGTGGTGGTGACGGCTCCCGGCCCCGGCAGCGGCAAAATGGCTACCTGCCTGTCCCAGCTTTACCACC
>ERZ808240.1175-NODE-1175-length-33089-cov-30.017346_pt1 | contig 33089 bp, 24 predicted proteins | sample MGYA00521084_ERZ808240 | MGnify/ENA primary metagenome ERZ808240 (study PRJEB31516, sample SAMN03275571) | gut metagenome | biome: mammalia-associated habitat; material: feces | host: Papio cynocephalus | place: Kenya | collected 2012-08-06 ... | reverse complement strand
CGAATAAAAAAGCGGATTGCGGCGTTGCGGGTCTCGCTGAAATGCTCACAACCAGGAGGTTGCTGCGCTTTCATCTTCGACCCGCGCCTTGCACTCCTTCTTTTTTCTTCAACCTCTCATTCAAGTGACTTATTAAAAGAAGCCTATTAAAATGAAGAAAACGATATATTTGTTAATGACCCTCGCCCTTGCGGCGAGCCTCGCCACCGCCTGCAACTGTGAAAAACCGGTTGCGGGGCGCTGGTCCGAGGAAAAGGCCAACGCCTGGTACGCCGAGCGTGACTGGCCGGTGGGCTGCGACTATGTCCCTGCCTATGCCGGCAACCAGATTCAGATGTGGCAGCCGTCCACATGGAATCCTGCCGAAATTGACAAGGAACTCGGATGGGCTGAGGAACTCGGGTTCAACAGCGTCCGCATATTCCTTCACGACAAGGTCTGGAGCGCTGACCGTGACGCCTTCTTCGCCAACGTCGAGGAATTTCTGAAAATCGCTGACAGCCACGGCATCAGCAGCCTCGTGACCCTCTTCACCAACGGAGGTTCCCGCGACCGCAGCGTCGATGAGGACATAGCCCCGATTCCGGGCATCCACAACAGCATCTGGGCGCAGACCCCGGGCATCGAGGCCGTCAACGACCCGTCGCAGTGGGGATGGGTGAAGGAATACGAGCAGGATGTGCTCCGTCACTTCAAGGACGACAGCCGCATCATAGCGTGGTGTCTCTACAACGAGCCGGAGAACGTCCCTGCCTGCCACACCTACCCTCTGCTCAAGAAGGTCTTTGAGTGGGCCCGCGAAATCGACCCGTCCCAGCCTCTCACGGCTCCGATTTACACCCGTCCCCTCAGCGGCAGCGGCAACCTCACCACACGATTCCCGACGGTGACCTACCTCTGCGAGAACTGCGACGTGCTGAGCATCCACTGCTATCAGCCGGCTGACGAGATGCAGCGCTTCATCGACCTCATGAAAACCTTCAACCGTCCGATTTTCTGCACCGAGTACCTCGCCCGTCCGTTCGGCAGCACCTTCGAGACCGTGCTTCCTGTTCTTAAAAAGGAAAAGGTGGCGGCCTATGACTTCGGACTCGTCAAGGGCGCGATGCAGTGCCACTATGAGTGGAACAAGGCCGATGCGGACGGCAAAAAGATTCCGTTCACCGAGGAGCCGGAGCTCTGGTTTCACGACATTCTCTACCCTGACGGCACACCGTACAACGCCGCCGAGGTCGAGTTCATCAAATCGATGACTAAGAAATAAATAATCATATCCCCGGCGGCGCCGTCTCGTTTCGTGTTCTGCCGGGGATTTTATCCATATATGAATTTTTTTGAGTATATGGATTCTTCGAAAATCTGAATAGGGCAATGAAAGCATATAACCTCATTCTCGCGGCGGCTCTCATTCTGACGGCCGTCTCCTGCGAACCGAATATCCCCTCTAACGACAATCCCGACAATCCCGACATCCCGTCCGTGACTCCGGGCGACGGCAACATAGTCATGCAATGGGAAAACGAACCGCAGCGCGTCTGCCCGGGAGCATACGCCCGTGTCCACAGATTGAACGACGGCCGCTATATGCTTGTCTATTCCAGCGGTTCCGACGGCTACCTCCGTTTCAGCACTGACGGCTGCCTCACCTGGTCGCAGCCGTCCAAGGTCTTCATCGCCAAAAACTTCACCAGCGAGGCCGGAGTGAATGTCGCCAACGCGGAGTTCGCGCAGCTCAGCGCCGACAATCCTCACCGTCCGAACCGCATCATCTACGCGGCGAATCTTCGCCCGAAGAACAAGAAGACGACAAAGACCCCATATTCCATAGCCATTATCACCTCCGACGACAACGGTGTCAACTGGAGCGGAATCAATGAAATCTATGCCTCGCGGACATGGAGTTCCGACATCGAGAAGGGCTGCTACGAACCGTTCGTCCTCGAGCTTCCGGACGGCACGGTGCAGATTTATTTCGCCGACGAGACTCCGTACTACAAGGACGGCCTCCACTATCAGAACATCTCCGTCATGGAATCGTCCGACGGCGGCGACACATGGACGAAGACCCCGCGCGTCGTATCCTACAACAGTCGCTGCCGCGACGGAATGCCGGTCGCGATGCTGCTGAAGGACAAAATTTATGTGGCCATCGAAGAGAACGGTCTCGGCCATCCGCATTTCCGTCCGAAAATCGTCTATAGCGATGTCGTCGATAACTGGAAGATGCCTGTTCTCAGCACCTCGGCCTACCGCTTCAATCCTCTCATGACCCCCATCGACAGCGACAGCATCTATGCGGGAGCGCCCTATCTGATTCACACGGACAACTACCTTGCCCTTGCCTACCTCAGTTCCGATGGAGCCGCCGAACCCGGCTCAAAAAACGCCACGATGGAGTTCACCGTATGCGCACGGAACGAGATGACTTCAGACGGCAAGTTCGCCGGCAAGATGCGCGGGAAGTTCCGTCCGTTCACCATCGACCAGACCACCGGCCGCGCCCTCTGGGGCTCCCTCTGCGACCTCGGAGACGACACCATCCTCGCAGTCACCGAATGGGACGGCGAGGTCTGGATCCGTCGCGGCCGCATCGTCACCGAAAAGCTTTAGCCTCTCATGATTTCAGGAACCTTTGACACAGCGTAGAGTGGAATGTCCGTGACACTTTTGCCCTTGAAGTAAGGGAGAAGCGATGTTCTGAAAATCAGTTGGGTCTTATATTGGCTTGAGAACACTTTCAGGGACTTTGCCTTGACCGAAATCTCGGCCTTTGCCTCCAGCGGTGCAATCTGCCCTCCCGCCTGAATTACGAAATCGACTTCCGCCTGCCCGGTGTCCGGCGTCCAGTAGTGCAGTTTCACATCGTCCTCATCCGTGCTTCTGCAAATCAGTTCCTGAAGGACATATTGTTCTGTCAGAGCTCCCTTATATTGTTTGTAAAACTCCGATCCGTCCAGAAGCGTGCGGCGGTCAAGCGAGCACATGGCTCCGAGTATGCCGACGTCGAGGACGAACAGTTTGAATGATTCCGTGTCCTCGAATCCGTCCAACGGAATCTCGCCCTTTGATACTCTCGTATGCCGATAGGCGAGTCCTGCATCGACCAGCCATTTTATAGCAGTCTCATATTCCTTTGCCCTCGCTCCGGATTTTATCACAGCATAGACAAATTTCTTGTTTTCCTTTGCCAAATGTGTCGGAATGCTGTCCCACACGAGGCTGATTCTCGGGACGACATCATTCGGGGCGTGCTTCGAAAAATCTCTTTTATAGGATTGTATGAGTTCCCGCTGCACTCTTCTCACTTTTGAGTAGTCATGGGTCGTCACGAACTTTTCCACCGCCTCGGGCATCCCTCCGATGTAGTAATAGTTGCGCAGAACTTCTTCAAACTGGTCCGCGAGAATATTCATAAGCGTCCAGTCGCGGCTCTTGAGGACATCGAAAAGATTTTCCTTTCCTGCCGCCACAAGAAATTCGTCGAACGTCATGGGGAATATCTTGAGAAAGGAGACCTTGCCGACGGGAAATGATTCTCCCTCGTGATTCATCAGTCCGAGCAGAGACCCTGCGGCGATGACGTGCAGTTGCGGAAATTCGTCATTGAAATATTTCAGTGACAGCAATCCTCGCGGAGCCCATTGTATCTCATCTAGAAACAGCAGTGTTTTTCCCGGAATGACTTTCTTCCCGGAAAAGGCGCTTATTGCCAGAAGAATCCTGTCAAAGTCGAAATCAAGCTCAAAAAGCGGGCGGAGAGCTGTTTGTTTCTCGAAGTTGAGTTCAATGTAATTCTCAAACTCTTTCTCGCCCAATTCTCTTGCGAGCCATGTTTTTCCGACCTGTCTTGCACCTTCGAGTATGAGAGGCTTGCGTTCGTTGTCTGTAGTTTGCTTCCATTCAAGCAGTTGCGTGTAGGCAAATCTTTTCATATTCCCCTAATTTTCTGCAAAATTAACACTTTTTTCGACGAAAAAAATGTAAAATGCACATAAAATAACATGAATATATGGCAAGTTGCGCGATGTAAATGAATCGAAATGGAATGCTTGTGTGACCTTTGCGGTCTCATCGTCACCGAAAAGGAATAAATCCCGTCTCCTCAAAATTTATTTCCCCGTTTTTCCGGAAATCCTCACAATTTATTTTGACGATTTTCCGGAAATCCTCACAATTTATGAAATTTTGCTGTTCTGGAGCGAAAGTAGATTAGGGGAGATTTCCGGACATAATCGCCTTTCAGTGACCTTTGGCATTTGTAAAGATTTTTTACAGCGGTGTAAAGTTTCTTTACATTGGGATGCCGATTTTGAGGGGTTAATTCGTTGATATATATCTAATTGCGCTGTATGGCATGGGAGGTGTTCGTATTCACGGACAAAATGTGCGATATGATTAAGACATCTCTTATATTAACGGCTCTTGTGATGCTTGCCCTTCCCTTGGACATGAGGGGACAGGAGGCTGCTCCGGATGATTCCATCGGTCTCAAAGATTTGTCGGAAACAGTTTCCGGGCAGAAGGTGATGTCGCTGAAGGACTGCATGGAATATGCGGTGGCTAATGCCGCTCAGGTGCAGACTCAGCGGACTAAGGTCGGGGACGCGCGGCTTGACAGGCGCGATGCCATACTTACGGCATTCACCCCCACCGTCGAAGCCTCGACTTACGGCTACTATCGTTGGGGACGCTCCATCGACCCTGAGACAAACACTTATGTGACAACTACATCCCTGAACAACGGGTGGTCCGTTTCCGCCGGGATAATGCTGTTCGACGGCTTCTCTGCACTCAACAACATAAAGATTGCCAAGACTTCGCTCTCGATGGGGCTCACGCAGGAGCGGCAGGAAGAGGACAAGGTCTGCCTCGCCACGATGGAGGCCTATTTCAATGTGCTCTACTACACCGAACTCGTGAATATACTCGCGGAGCAGGTCGAGAATGCCCGGTCCGCGCTCACGCTTGCCTCCCGTCAGGAAGAACTCGGGGTGAAGGGTCATGCTGACGTCGTGCAGATGGAGGCTGACCTCGCGGACAGGGAATATGAACTCGTCTCTGCACGCAACAGTTTGACGGACGCGAAGATAACACTCGAAGACGTGATGCTTTGGCCGGTGGGGGAGGAACTTGTGATAGACACGAATCTCGGTTCTCTGGATTCCGGGACTTGCGGCGATTCTGAACCTTCCGATAATTCGGTCTTTGCCGGAGACGCGATTTTTTACGGGAATGACGGCGTTGCTTCCGGGAATGCCTCAGTCGATGACATAATTCTCAAGGCGCGTTCGACCATGCCGTCGGTTCTTGTCGCCAAAGGGGCGCTCGACAACGCGAAATATGCCCTGCGCACAGCAAAATGGCAGTTCCTGCCTACCATCGGACTCTATGGCGGCTGGTCCACGAGCTACTACACCTACCCCGGTCAGTCCGGCTACACCCCGACCCCATACTGGAGCCAGTTCTCCAACAACGGCGGAGAATATCTCCAGCTTTCGCTGAGTATCCCTATCTACGACCGTCTGAGCAAGTTCACGAAGCTCTCCAAGCGCCGCAACGAGTACCGCCGCGCCGAAATCGAGTACAACAAGTCGCTCCGTGACGTCGAGTCCGAAGTCCGCCGTGCGGTGAGCGACCGCGACGGAGCAGAGTCGGCCCTGCTTCAGGCTGAGCGCCGCGCCGATGCCCAGGAAGAGGCTTTCCGCCTGAATTCACGCAAGTTCGAGCAGGGGCTCATCTCGTCCATCGAGTACAACACCGCTTCCGCCAACTACCTCAAGGCCAAGGCCGAACGCCTCAATGCCCTGCTGAAATGGCAGCTGAAACGGCGCGTGGTGTCATATTATAATGGTGTGCGTTATATTGATCAAAAATAGCGGGAAATTGACAGGAAAGAATAACCGAAAAGGGATCTAAGGATCTGCTTGGGATGGTCTCGCGAAAGCGAGACGCAGGAAACATATACTCCGCGCAACAATGGAGGTCACGATAGGATAACAATTTATCTAGAAAACAATGGATAAGGTAATTGAAAAGAAAAAGGGCATAGCCGTCGCATTTACGAAAAAGTCGATTAAGTGGTGGGCGGCCGGAGCGTTCGCGGTTCTCGTAGTCGTCCTGCTCCTCACCGGCCGCCGCTCGGTTCTTCGCGTTGACGGCAGTACAATCCTCACCGGCACAGCCCGTCAGGGTGAGTTCAACGACTACATCCGCGTCAGCGGTCAGGTTCAGCCTATGACAACAGTCCAGCTCAGCCCGACCGAAGGCGGAAACGTCCAGAGAATAGTCGTCGAGGAGGGCAGCCGCGTCAATGCGGGCGACGTCATCGTTGTTCTGGGCAACGAAAGCCTCGATATGCAGATTCTTAACTCCGAGGCGGAGCTCGCCGAGAAGGAGAACATTCTCCGTAATACCATGATTTCTATGGAGCAGCAGAAACTCAGCGTCCGGCAGGAGCGGCTCAGCCTCCAGATTGAGGTCCGTCGCGCCCGCCGCGCCTATGAGCAGAACAAGGCGCTTTATGAAGAGAGACTGATAGCAAGGGAAGAGTATCTCAAGGCCTCCGAGGACTATGAACTCGCCAAGGACAAGCTCGAACTCGTCACCGACCGCGAGCGTCAGGACAGCCTCTACCGCAGTGTCCAGATTGCTCAGATGCACGAGAGCCTTGAGAACATGAGGCTGAATATGAATATGATACGCCGCCGCAAGGAAAACCTCTCCGTCAAGGCTCCTATCAGCGGCGAGCTCGGCCTGCTCGACGTGGAGCTCGGCCAGTCGGTCGCTGCCGGGGCCAAGATAGGGCAGATTAACAATCTGGATTCCTACAAGATTGAGGCTCAGATAGACGAGCACTACATCGACCGCGTCGCTCCGGGGCTTGAGGCGACTTTCGAGCGCCAGAACGAGAAATACTCCGCCGTCATCCGCAAGGTCTATCCCGAGGTCCGCGACGGCAAGTTCAAGGCCGACTTCCGCTTCGAGGGTCAGCAGCCCGAAAACATCCGCGCCGGCCAGACCTACTACCTTAATCTCCAGCTCGGTCAGAGCGCCGAGGCCATACTCATCCCTCGTGGCTCGTTCTACCAGAACACCGGCGGCAAGTGGGTCTATGTCCTCAACGCCGACGGCACGAAGGCCACGAAGCGCAGCGTCCGCATAGGCCGGCAGAATCCGCAGTACTACGAGGTTCTTGAGGGGCTTGCCCCCGGCGACAAGGTTATCATTTCGTCGTATGATTCATTCGGAGATAAAGATGAGTTAATCATAAAGTGATATGAACACGTATTTTAAATTCCTGTCAAAGAATAAATTATATACTACAATTGAGGCATTCGGGCTTTCGTTGGCGCTCGGATTCATAATCCTCCTCGCCTCTTACGCCCGCACGGAATTCAGCGTCGGCGCACATCAGCCGCTCTCGAAACAGCTCTACGCCATCGGAACCGAGGACATGATAGGCATGACGCTCGGCACGGGGGAGGAATTTTTCCCGTCGATGCCGGAGATAACCTCGTGGACACGGGTCGCGGTGTACGGCGATGCTGATGTCACCGTTGACGGCGAGTACTATCAGGTTGAGGCCGATGCCCTTGACACGAATTTCCTGAAGCTGTTCGACTACCGCATCACAGGGTGCGACAGGAACAGGATTCTGGCTGCTGAGGACGATGTGATTGTTTCAGAAGCCTTTGCGAAAAAGGCTTTCGGGGGAGATGACCCGATTGGCAGGACCGTCGTCTTCAACAAGAAGAACCTGACTGTCACCGGCGTGCTTAAGGATTTCGGACCCTATGATGCTTTCAGCCCCTGCGATATCTTCCTGAGCATGAAGTTGATGGACGGGGTGGTCATGAAGATGGACCAGTTCGGGGCGGTGCAGACGCTGGTGACGCTGGCGGACGGTGCGGACCCGGACGATGTCGCCGCAAAACTTCTTGACAAATACTGCGGCTACTGGGACTGGTTTGACCGCGACGCCTCCAACGGCGGATTCATGTACGGCTCGTCTCTCACCCGTCTCGACAAGATTTATTTCTGCAGCAGGAATGTCTTCAACCCTCTCCGCAAGGGAGACCGGAAGACGGTCGAGATTCTGCTGCTCGTGGCTCTCGTGCTGCTCGTCTCCGCCATATTCAATTACATCAACCTCACCGTGGCCCAGACCGGCAAGCGTGCCAAGGAAATGGCGACGCGCCGTCTTCTCGGCGAGTCAAAGGGAGGGATTGTTCGCCGCTACATCGGCGAGTCGTTCCTGTTCACGGCCGGATGCTTTGCCCTCGGCTGCCTGATTGCCCTCTGCTTCCGCCCGTGGATGGGCAGGCTGCTCACGGCGGAAATTGTCCTGCGTCCGGATGCTTTTTCTGTAGGCTGCGCATTTCTGCTTCTGTGCGTCATCTCGCTGATTTCCGGCCTCCTGCCTGCCGCAATGGTGTCGCGCTTCAGGCCGATTGACGTGGTGAAGGGCGATTTCCGCTTCCGCAGCAAGATGGTGTTCAGCAAGATTTTCATCGTCTGTCAGAATGTCATAAGTACCGTGCTGATTGCCGTCGCGCTTACCATGACCCTCCAGATGCGCCATCTTGTCACTCTTCCGACCGGCTACAACACCGAAAACCTCATATCGTTGAAAACATGGTCACTCGGCTTCAGGAACATGGACGCGCAGGACGAACTCGCCCGCCGTCTGCGTGCCCTGCCGCAGGTGGAGACCGTCGGAATGGCGATGCAGGCTCCGTTTGCCTGCGGAAGCAACGGCGTGCACGTCGAGAATGAAAAAATGTCGTGGCTTAATGTTGCCGGACTGGACTCCACGAGCTTTCGCCTTCTCGGGTTCAGGGTGTTGGAGAAATATTCCGAGCCTTTGGAGGGAACATATTGGTTTACTGAGGAGGCGAAGAGGCGCTATGGCGTGTCCGAGGAAAACAGGACTGTCGGCAAGCGCGATGACGGGACTCCGGAATATGAATGCTGCGGAATCATCGCCGACTACCGCTCGAACGATGCCTTGAGACGTCCTATGGAGGACAGCCACAATGCCGTGCAGAACAGGACATCGATATGCTCGTGCCTAATTGTAAAGGTTATTGGCGACCGCAAGGAGGCGTTCGACGCCGTTTCTGACGTGTGGCGCGGCGTCGCCGTTGATTATCTTGGTGTCCCTAAGGCTCCGGAAATAAGCTATGTCGAAGATTTTCTGAACAGCGCCCTCACCGGGACGCGCAACACTATGTCTCTTGTGAGCACCTTCATGGTTCTGGCAATACTGATTTCTGCCCTCGGCCTCTTTGCCATGTCGGTCTATTATACCGACCAGCAGTCCCGCCAGATTGCCCTCCGCAAGATTTTCGGCTCCGATGTCCGCACCGCCGTCTGGACGCTCTCGAGGGATTTCCTCCTGATGGCGGCCGTTGCAGTCGTCATCGCCGCCCCTCTCTGCGTCTGGGCCATGCGCTACTACCTTCGTGATTTCTACAACGCCATCCCGTTCCCGTGGTGGGTCATCCCAGTCGCCGCCCTCCTGACTCTTCTCATCGCCGCCGTATCTATCTTCGGCCAGACATGGAAGTCGGCTGCGGCTAATCCTGTTGATAAATTGAAGTCGGAATAAGTAAAAGCCGCATAAAAGGCGGTCTGCTGCGTTGGACGTCTTGATGAAATCCTCACAACCATCAGGTTGCTGCGGTATTCATCCACACCGTCCGCCTTGCATCCCATCCTTTTATGCGGCTTGTAGAAACCTTCAAAAAATAACCTGCATCATCTTTTTCATTCTTTTCGGTCTATATTTCTTTTCTCATCGGTCATGTACCTCCAGTACACTCTCTCTTCCAAAAGAAATCTATCCTCGAAAATAATAGAAAAATCTGGAGCAGTTTATTCTTTTCATTGTTTCTTACTCCAAGGGGTTTGGACAACTTTGATTAGTTGGAGAAAATTTTAAATTTTTTTTTGATGTCCTATCAAGTTTGGCACAGTAGTTGCAAAATCTTTTGCTCGGTTATTAGTTTTAGTGTTATTAATTATGTGGTTAGTATGAGGTGTCCTCGCGTGAGCGACGACAGCTCATTTTTTATATACACATCAGTGTATATAAAAAATGAGCTCGGACTCTGACGAGTCCGTAGCCTCCTAACCCCAGTCGGCAGAGCCGACAGCCCCTGTCAGGGGCACACGACCTCCATTTCATTGCGGTCGGCGACTCCGTTCCTCCGTTTCACTCCGTCACTGCGTCGCGGCGTCTGATGCCGCCTTGCCACGGTTATCTCGCGAATGAGCTCGAACCTCTGTGAGGTTCGGGCTTTCAACCCCCAGTCGCTGACGCGACAGCCCCGAGGGGCAGGTTATAGTACGATTGTGAAAACCGTAGAGTTCCGGGTGCTGGAGGCTAGTTTGATGGCGCCGCCGTTGAGGCGGAGCATCTGGCGGGAAAGACTTAGGCCGACTCCGGTGCCGGCGCTGCCCTTGGTCGTGAAGAACGGGACGAAAAGCTGCTCCCGGCTTGATTCGCTGAGCGGTTCGCCGTCATTGGAGACGTTGATGACCGTGCGGTCGCGCTTGTCGATGGAGGCCGTGATGGTGATGTTTCGCGCCCCGGCCTGAACGGCGTTCTTGACGAGGTTGTTGATGACCTGCGAAATCTGTCCCTGATCGGCGTAGAGGATTATGTCGTCGGAAAGTTCAGTGTAGCTGACATGGACGGACGGCCAGTTTGTCCTGGCTATGTTCACGGCATCGGTCGCCACATCCTTGAAATAGAATGCCTTGCGGACTGGAGCGGCGATGTGCGTGAGCGAGCGGTAGGACTGAACGAAGCTGATGAGTCCTTCTGACGACGAGGCTATGGTGCCGAGCGCCGAACGGATGTCCTCCTCGCTGTAGGCCGGCAGGTTCTGCGACAGCGCCGAACTGAGAGATGCAATCGGAGTGACCGTGTTCATGATCTCGTGCGTCAGAACCCTGATGAGCCGCGTCCATGACTCCGTCTCGTTGTCCTCCATTTCCCTGGTTATGTCATTGAAGGTCACGATCCTGACCTCCGCCGAGTGGAGCCTTGCCGAGCACGCGCTCACAGAGAACTGAACCGTTCCCCGCTCCGACTGGAACGCCGCCTGAATCTCCGAGCCGTCCGCACTTCTGAACGCTTCCGCAAGTTCCGGCGATATGCGCTCGACTTGCCTCAGGTTCGAGATGTCCGCCATTCCTAGCAGACCCCTGGCGACGGCGTTGCTGTAATCGACCTTGGCTCCGTCGAGTACGATGACCCCGCTCTGAACATGGTCAAGCATAAGCGCAAAATAGCGGTCGCGTTCGCGGATATCGTTCTTTTCCGCCTCAAAAATGGAACGCAGGCGGTTCAGAGAGCGGTTGAGTCGTCGGTTGCCGTGGCCGTCCTCCGAGTAGCGGAACGCAGACTCTCCGCTGCCGAGCGCATCAGACATGAAATCTATCTTGCTGATAATCCTTCTTTTGGTGAAGAACCTCGTGAGCAGGACGGCAAGAGCGACTGCAACAATCAGAATTGCCGCAAACGCAGCCTCCGGGTGATTTCCAAAGGCCTCTTTCGCCGCTCCGTCATAGGCGGACAGCGGAGCGGCCGCAGCCATATATCCCAACCTCCACATCGTCATATCCCGTATTTCTTCAGTTTTGCATAAAGCGTGGGACGGCTGATATTCAGAGATTTGGCGACGAGGGATATGTTTCCTCCGAAGCGGCCCATCGCGGCACGGATGGTCTTTTCCTCGACGCTTTCCATCGTGTCGGCGGCGGATATTTCGGTGTCCTGCACATTCGCGCCGGCGCTCTCAAGTCCGAGTCCCGCGATGGTTTCCCCGTCCGCGAGAATCACGGCCTTCTCGATGCAGTTGCGCAGCTCGCGTATGTTCCCCGGCCATGCGTATGCCTCCATCTCGGCGACGGCGGCGGGTGAGAATCCCGTCACCTGACGTCCGTATTTTCCCGCAAACTCCTCAAGAAACTGCCCGGCAAGCGGCAGAATCGCGTCCGGACGCCTTCTCAGCGGCGGCAGTTCGAGACTTATTGTGTTGAGGCGGTAGTAGAGGTCCTCGCGGAACAGCCCGTCTCGCACGAGGGCAGGCACGTCGGCGTTTGTCGCGCAGATGAGTCGGATGTCAACAGGAATGCTCCGGGTGTCGCCGACCCTCGTCACGCTGCGGCTCTGGAGCACGCGAAGCAGCTTTGCCTGCGACTGCTGCGGGATGTTGGCAATCTCGTCGAGGAAGAGCGTGCCGCCGTTCGCCTGTTCGAACTTGCCGGCATGGTCGGACTTCGCGTCCGTGAACGCGCCCTTGACGTGCCCGAACAGCTCGCTCTCGAAAAGTGTCTCGGTGATTGCCCCTGCATCCACGCAGACCATCGGCCCGGCGGAACGCCCCGAAAGCGAGTGAATCTCATGTGCGAGCACATCCTTTCCTGTTCCGTTCTCTCCGGTAATCAGCACGGTGGCGTCCGTAGCCGCGATTTTCTCCACGTCGCCGCGCAGCCTCCGCATAGCCGCGCTCTCGCCCCAGAACATCCTCGGCCCGTCGTCGGCCGCCTTGACCTTCGGCACGGACTTTTTCCTGTCACGTATTTCCGTAAGCGTCTCAATCAGCTTCGCGTTGTCCCATGGCTTCACGACAAAATCCTCCGCCCCGCGTTTCATTCCTTCCACCGCGAGGGCGATGTCCGCATAGGCCGTGAACAGCACCACTGCCTGCTCCGGCCGCCGTGACTTTATTTCCGACAGCCAGAAAAGCCCCTCGTTCCCCGTGTTGATGTCCGTCCTGAAGTTCATGTCCAGAAGAATCACGTCCGGTCTCAGACTCTCCACCGTCCTCATCAGCGACACGGGCGAAGGCAGCGTCTCCACCCGCTCGAAGCACCCTCCAAGCAGTATCTTCAGCGCCTCCCGAATCCCCTGATTGTCGTCAACGACCAATATTTTTCCCTTTTTCGCCATAATAGCCCGCAATTTACTCTCATTTCCCCGAAAATCCAAAAGCCGAAGAACTCATTGCCTTGACTTTTGGATAAAAATCGCCGATTATAGCCTTGACTTTTGGATAATTTTAGACATTTATAGCCTTGACTTTTGGATAAAACTCGTGTCTTTATATTGTCTGTCAATAACTTGCATTAACAATGAACTTTCCCGAAAGATTACTGGTAAGGTGTACCTCTCTTATGGTCTGATTGAGGAATGTTCTACACTATTATATGCGGATTTCCTCGGAGAGTCAGGGAAAGTCTATACAACTACCCTCAAGATTAAAAGCAATGGCGTAACATTGTCCAACATTGAAGTCAGCTCTTGGACCGATATGCTGTAGGGATTCCCGGTCGCGAGTTCTTGTTGCTCTATAATCTGCGGAAAGTGCAAAATTCTGCGAGTTTCCGCAGATTATAGAGCGGTGTTTTGCAGCCAATCCTCCCGTTTTCCACTCCGGGAGGGCGTTTAGATTTTTTTTGTAATGGCTGCTAAGTCAACGACATATGTAGATGCGCTGCACCATTCCGAGATTTTTGTAAGGCTGATTTTGCACTATTCTGAGATTTTATGTGACCGGTTCTACATCATTTTGAGATTTGCAATGATTAAGCAATTGTAACTAAGCTTCAAAATGCGGATAATTTCTTAAATTTGTCAGTTGATATTCGTTATTTGTATGGAAAACAAATTTGATAGGTCAAAGCATGTCTTTTACTCAGAGGCTTTTGCCGAAATCATAAAAGACACTATTAGGTTCTTCAACGGGACTCCTGTTCATCGTCTTCCTCCGCCGGAGAATTTCATCGGTACCGGAGTGTATGCGTTGTACTATACAGGACAATCTCCATTGTATAAGCCGTTGTATGAATTAAACAGAATGGAATTTTCCCAACCCATTTATGTCGGGAAAGCGGTACCTCGCGGTTGGAGACAGGGAAGGCTGCAAGATTCAATGAATGAACTTTACCGGAGGCTTTGTGACCATACAAGCAGTATCCGGCAGGCGAGCAATCTGATACTGGCTGATTTTCACTGTCGTTTTATGATATTGGAAGATGCGGCAGCTGATATGATTGGCACTGTGGAGGCGGCTCTAATCCGTTACTATTTTCCGCTCTGGAACAGCACTGTCGATGGATTTGGAAATCATGATCCTGGCTCCGGACGATATGAACAGGCAGTCTCGGATTGGGATGTCCTTCATCCTGGAAGAGGCTGGGTAGAGCGATTGAGCGGGGCAGGATTGCCAAAAGAAGAAATAGAGAAGAAGATTGCCGAGTATTTCATGGTACTTGCGGAGAGGAGGAAGTGACGGTATGCTTGACGGGATTGAAATATTCTCTGGGGCAGGAGGTTTGGCGAAGGGGCTTGAAACCTCTGGAATTCGTCATCGTGCATTCGTGGAATGGAATAAGGATGCTTGTAAGACCCTGAGGCGGAATTTTGACGAAGCATCCGTCTATGAGGGAGATGTTCGTGATTTCGATTTTTTGACATATAGCGGGGTCGATGTAATAGCGGGCGGTCCTCCCTGTCAGCCCTTTTCTCTGGGCGGAAAGGCTCTTGGCTTCGACGATAAGCGAGATATGTTCCCTTACGCGGTAGATGCTATCCGCAAACTGAAACCTAAGGCGTTTATTTTTGAGAATGTCAAGGGATTACTTCGCGATTCGTTCAAAGAGTATTTTGAGTTCATTATCCTCCAACTCCAATATCCGGATATACCCCTCAATGCTGAGACTTGGAAAGAAAATTATGCGTATCTCAGAAATGAGGTGAAAAAAGATTATAAGGGGCTGCGGTATAAAGTCGCCTATCGGCTTGTTAACGCCGCAGATTACGGCGTTCCTCAGAAACGGGAGCGCGTAATCATAGTCGGTTTTCGTTCTGATATTAAGGTTAAATGGGCATTCCCTGAACCTACTCATTCGGAAGATGCGCTTCGCTGGAGCCAGTTCGTCACAGGGGACTATTGGGAGCGTCACCGCATTCCGTGCACCTACCCCGGAAACGTCGTCAGTGAACAAAGGCTGTATCTGTTCGAGAAGTATGGATTCTTGCAGCCCGAATTGTTGCCCTGGCTCACGATTCGGGATGTGACAACGGATTTGGAGTGTTCCGAGTCTAAGTTTTCGCGTGAGTATCCGGGTCATACCGGGAGTTTTATTGACGAGCCGTCAAAGACGATAAAGGCAGGGGCTCATGGTGTCCCCGGCGGTGAGAATATGGTTAAACTGGATGACGGAACTACTCGCTACCTCACCATTGATGAAGCAAAGAGAATCCAGACATTTCCGGACGAGTACGTCATTACGGGCTCTTGGACTGAGGGCATGAGACAACTTGGTAATGCCGTTCCCGTCAGACTGGCCTATGTGATTGGAAAGTCTGTTGTTGATGCATTGGAACCCTGAAATTGCACCATTCCGAGATTTGCGAAAAGAAAGACGCTCTGGAATTATGACGCAAAAAGAAACCTCCGTCCAAGTCACAGGGACGGAGGCTTATCGTATCAAATGGTATTATATATGTTTAACTAAACAGTTATACATTTAATCAAAGAGCATACCAAACTCAACTGAAGCCCCTCAAACGGCGATTTTGAAGGATTGCCTGATAAATCCGCCTGGTGTAAAAGTCGCATAAAAGGATGGGATGCAAGGCGGCTTTTACTCTGACTTCAGCTGCTCCACAGGATTGCTCGTCGCCGCCCTCCAGCTGCGGAGCGTCACGATGGCGACCGTGATGACAAGCACGGCCAGAAGGGCTGCGGCGAAGACCCACCAGACAATTTCCGTGTGGTAGGCGAAGCCGTCGAAATAGAGCCGAACAATCAGCCAGCTCACCGGTGCGGCCACTGCAAACGACACGAGCACGATGACTATGAACTTGCGGTTGAGCATCTTGAGTATGTCCGTGACACCGGCTCCGTTCACACGCCTGATTGCAATCTCGCGGCTTCTGTGCTGCGTCTCGAAAAGCACGAGACCGAAGACTCCCATAAGCGAGATGATGATTGCAATCAGCGTGAACAGCCCTATCATCTGCGCGAGCTGACTCTCCCTCTTATACTGAGCCCCGAGTTCCTTGTCGAAGAAATCCACCCCGTAGGTCTCCGGATCGGTGTCCGGGCGCATCTCGGCCACGGTGTTGTTCACGAAGCGCATCACCTCGGCAGGGTTGGCTCCGGGGGCGGTTCTGATGTAAATGTGCCTGAGTCCGCTTCTCCATCTGTGCTTGCCGAATACATAGAATGCGAAAGGCGCGTTTCCATACTGCAAAGGCTTGAAATGGAAATCCTTGCAGATTCCTACGACCTCGGTCTTTGCCCCGTGCCCCGGTCCCGGAGTCTCAAGGTCGATGTTGAACTCCTTCTGTCCCTGAACGTTGAAAATCATGGAACTGCCATCCGAAATCTCGTCCGATTCAGAGAAATCCCGTCCCTCCACGATGCCGATTCCCATGAACCTGAGGAAATTATACGCTACCGGGTAGCACTGGAAATTGATGGTCTCACCCTTGTAGTCGCGACCCCAGCCCATTCTGGAGGTGTTGACAATCCTTCCGTCCGCCCATGTGATGTCCTCAATCTGCGGGTTGCTGCGGAGCCGGTCCTCAAAGGCATGATTCTGTTCCCCATACCAGCACAGCCCGAGGGGAATGTTTCCGGTGAGCAGGTTGGACTTGTTGAAGCCCATGTCGTAGTTCATCATGTAGCTGTGCTGCAGGCTTATGAAGGACGCGCAGACAATCAGCGCGATTGAAATGGCGAACTGGAAGCCTATCAGCACATTGCGCAGCCTCCGTCCGGCAGCTGACCCTCCGAATGAGCCCTTGAGCACGAGCGCCGGCTGGAACGAGGTGATGTAGAGCGCCGGATAGATGCTTCCTCCGACCGCTGCGACGAGCGCGACGGAAACAGTCAAGGCCATCACGGCGGCATTGTCCCTGATTCCGACGTTTGAACTGAGTATGTCGGAGAGCGGGCTTGCCGCAAAGGCGTAGACGAGAAGCGCCGCGAGGGCAAGGGACAGGAGCACGAGCCCTACGGATTCACCTATGAAGTTGAGAACCAGCGAGCTGCGTGAAACTCCGAAAATCTTGTAGGTGTTGACGGACCTAAGCCTTGCCGGGACGAGCGCGAAGAAAAAGTTTATGAAATTGATTAGCGCAATCAGGATTATTAGTATGGCCACCGCGAGCATCGTGATGTCCGTCGTGAGGTTTCCGGATTCTCCGGGCTTGCCGTCAAGCACTTTCGTGAAATACATTTCCTTCAAGGACACTAACTTGACGCTCATCCTGTCCAGCATCTCCTCAAACTCGGCCTTGTCTTCCTCCCCGGCCGAATCGTCTATCCGATAGAGTCGGCTCAGAAACTCCCGCATCACGGGCATCGCCTCCGTCTCGAACTCGCTTCTTTGCGAGGCGTCGCGGAGCTTCACGACATACTGGAACGACCATTCGGTCGTGCTGTCCATATGGCTGTTTCCGGCGTCATAGACCCCTTCCACATATCCGAGATCCGAGTTTTTCTGAAAATCCCGGAATATGGCGACGACCTCCATCGCGTTTTTCTCGCCCTCCGGATCACTCCATGAAATCCTGTCCCCGACCGTGACTCCGTTCTTCTTCGCAAAGGTCTCGCTCACGGCGAGGGTCGCAGGCCTTGACAGCTCCTCAAGCGAGCCTTCAGCCGCCTCGAAATTCATTGTCCGGATTCCGCCGGCGGAGTATTCCATAGTGGTGAGACGCATCTTCCGCACAGTGTCGCCGTGCCGTGTCCAGCAAATCTCCGGTTCCCCGTGCCATGCCTGGAACATTCCTCCGCACTCCACGGATGATGAACCATTCACCAGCGCCTCACCGAGCGGACGGCATATCCAGGTGTTGTATTTCCCCGGCGAATAGTTCGACGGCAGGGCAATTATGAACGTACGGTCCGCATCCTTGAGCCGCTGATTATACCCGAAGTCCCGGCTCACCTGCGTCATAATCACATAGAAAGCCCCGAACGCCACCGCCATTCCGATGACATTCAGCAGGCTCGACGCCTTGTACCGCCGCAGGGTATTTATAAAATTGTTGAATATGTACATAATAAATAGCTTAGAGTAAAAGTCGCATAAAAGGATGGGATGCAAGGCGGACGGTGCGGATGACGCCATTTGAGTTATGAGACGCATCAGCGTCGTGCGGAGAACAGCGAAGCGAGAGCATTGTGCGATGGCGCGCACGGAGCACAACTTCCCCTTCGAGGGGACGGGAGGGGTCAATTAGATGGTGAGGATTTCATCAAACCGTCCAACGCAGCAGACCGCCTTTTAGGCGGCTTTTACAACTCGTTTTTGACATCGCTCACGATGTGCCCGTCAAACAGATCAATAGTCCGCTGCGCCATGGCCGCGTCCTTCTGCGAGTGGGTCACCATCACGATGGTCGTGCCCTCGCCGTTAAGCTCGCAGAGCAGGTCCATCACCTCCTTGCCGTTCTTAGAGTCGAGGTTTCCCGTAGGCTCGTCGGCCAGAATCAGTTTCGGCGAGGCCACCACCGCACGCGCAATCGCCACCCTCTGCTGCTGACCGCCGGAGAGCTGCTGCGGGAAGTGCTTTGCCCTGTGGCTGATGTTCATACGTGCCATCACGGCCTCCACCTTCTCCTTTCTCTCGGCAGCCGAGAAGTTCATATAGCGCAGCGGCAGCTCGATGTTCTCATATACATTCAGTTCGTCAATCAGGTTGAAGCTCTGAAACACGAACCCGATGTTTCCCTTGCGGAACTTGGTTCTCTCCTTCTCCTTCAGCTGCGCGACCTCCTGCCCAAGCAGCAGATAGCTTCCGGAGGTCGGGTTGTCGAGAAGTCCGAGGATGTTGAGCAGCGTTGATTTTCCGCATCCGGAAGGCCCCATAATGGCGACGAACTCGCCGTCCTGAATTTCAAAGGAAACATTGTCGAGAGCCACCGTCTCAATCTCCTCGGTCCTGAAGACCTTGCAAATGTCTGTAATCTTAATCATAATACCTTTATTTTTTGTTTTATATTTCAATATATTCAATTCTCGTATATTCGAGTCGTTGTATAACTGTTTTGACAATTCTGAAATATGCGCGAAAGGGCTTCAAGGAAGCCGGAGGTGAGAAACCCGGCGCGATTTTTTTTCATGAGCGACGGGTTCCCGCCTCCGGCGTGAAGCCCGTAAAGCCCAATCTAATAGTATAGTTATAGCCTGTCATCACTCTGTCTTGATACTCTCGGCCGGATTGCGGTTCGCCACAACCTGCACATAAACATCCGAAACGACGGCGACAATGCCGAGCACGCCGATGAAAGTCACGGCAAACACCCACCACGGAAGCCCCGCCTGAATGCTGAACTGCTGCTCCCACCGTGCCGCCACAATCCCCGCCAGAACGCAGCCGACGGCTACTGACGGTCCCGCAATCCACATCACGTCCCTAAGGAACATCTCCCGAATCTGCGAGAACTGAGCCCCGTTCACCCTCCGCACCGCAATCTCCTTGGCGCGGCGGCGCACCTCGTCAATCGTGTATCCCACAAGCCCCAAAAGAGCGATAATCAGCGAAACAATGCCTCCGATGAGCACGGCGTTCCTCGTATTCCTCGTGTCAGACAGATTGTCAAGGGCGGCAGTGCTGCATGGAACGATTTTGCTCGCCTGTCCAGGCAGAATCTCATTCACCACTGCCTGCGTATGCTCCAGAGCCTCGGGTGAAATCTTGTGATACTTCACGAAAATGAGTCGGAACATATTTGTGTATTGCTGCGGGTTGCAGTAGAAGACGACCATCGGTCTGGTGGAGTAGAAACTGTCCTCAATGCTGAACGAGCCTTGGTTTATGGGCTTGAACACACCGCAAATCCTTTTGGGGCCTTCCTTGTGCCCCGTAATCATGACATCCCTTCCGAGCACCTCGTCCCATCCTGCGGTTTTCTCCATTTTATCTACAAACCTCTCATCCACAAGTATTTCCCTGTCGGCGGCAAGCGTCCCGTCAAAATTGCGCCCCTCAATAATCTCCACTCCGAGGACATTGAGCCAGTGGCTGTCGACATAATAGGCATCCCTGATATTGAACAGCTGCCTGTCCTCTCCCGGTATTGAAACGTTGTTGCCGGAATAGCCGTCGAAAGGGCTCTGGTAGGCGAAGGCCGCGTCATCCACGTCCGAAAGCGTGCGCACCTCCGCCATGAGAGTGTTCTTCTGCTCGTGGGTCGCCTCAGGGAGACTTATCATCGCGACGTCCCGGTAGTTGAATCCGAGGTCTGCATTGGCCATCTTGTCATATTGAAGCGAAATCACGCAAATCACGACCGCGAGGAACGCCACGGCCGCAAACTCCACGGCCAGCAGACCGAGCTTCCATCTGCGCCTGCCCTCGCTGTAGTTTCTGAACGCCGCCGCGACCGGAATCCTGTTGAAGAAATGTGCCGGCAGAGCGGTGTTTATGAGGATGAGCGCGACGACTACGGCTATGGCCAGAATCAGCGGCTTTCCGGAGAAGAGCGAAGAAACGTCGGCTCCGAGAATCTCCTCCACGGTGCCTCGGAATGCAAAGATGAGGACTGCTGCGAGTCCGCAGCCAAGCAGCGTGTGGACGAGAGCTTCCGCGAACATCATCCCGAACATCTCGCCTCGTCCGCTTCCGAGGCATTTCCGCAGAGCCATCTCGCGGCTGCGCGTCACCGTCGTCGAAAGGACTATAAGCAGATAGTTCAGCACCGAGGTGAGCAGCAGCGCGAATGCCACGAACCCAAGCAGCAGCGTCATGTTTCTCTGATTCTCGTCCTCGTTGTGGAATCCGAGAAGCGGCTTGACGATGAAATCCTGTTCAAATCCGGCGGCCTTCATCTGCTCCACCGGAAGGTAGGTGTTTATGAATCCTCCGAAATTGCCGTTGAGCCCGTCGGCGTCGGAGGCCTTCCGGAGCTTCAGGAATGTGCTGTAACGGTCATTGCCGATGACCCCGTCCGTTCCGTCATAGATGAACATTCCTGTGGTCGGAATCGAGATGAGCACCTGCGGACGAACGCTTGAGTTGAGCGGATAGTCCTCAAAGACACCGCTTATCGTCAGCTCATAACCGTTTCCCCATCCCGCGACAGAGAACCGCTCCCCGATGACCCGTTCCGCAACCGCTCTCTTGTCTGTAGTCTTCAACGTGCCGTCCGTCATCGTGGACGCAATTTTCCTTGCAACGGCGAAGGACACGACGGCATTTCCCTTCACGTCAAGCGTTTCCGTAATGTTCCCCGCAAGACACTTTCTGTCAAGCACATGGAAGAAAGCCGAATCTGCCACTCCGGTGTATCCGGCATCGACTCTCGCCTTTGTCCCGTGCATGATGAGGTTGGCGTTCCATTCGAACCAAGTGAACCTCGTCGCTTCCTCGACCTGCGGGAAATATTCCTTCATCCTCGGCGCGATTCCTCCGCTCGTGTGAGTATAGACCTTATACTCTCCGTTCATATCCGCCGCCTCGCTGACATAGAAGATTCGCTCCGCCCCGTCATAGAAATCGTCATAAGTCTGTTCAAAGCACACCTTCGACGTAAGCACCAGCCCCACTGCCAGCCCGATTCCGAGCGTGAGCACCTTCAGCCCGTTCCTCCGTCCCTTCGCCGGCAGTGTCCTCACCGCTGCGGCCATGTCATTAAGAAAATTCATGTTCCCGTAAAACTTTTATCATTTTTATCGGAACAAAGGTAAAACGATAAATATGCCAAAGAAGTCAATGCGCTAAGTTCCAGATGTTTATGCGTGTGACTCTATTCCCTTCATGTAAAGAAACTTTACACATCTGTAAAGAAACTTGACAAAACCCTCCGCGAAGATGCTCCGCCAAATGACTGCTCTATTCCACGGCTTGCAGTCAAGGCCGAAAGCTATAGGAACATCGTGCGGCCATCAAAATTGCAGAAATTGCAGAGAAATTTGTTCGTCGTGGAAAATTATGTAATTTTGTGCTTGGATATGCTGTGGATGAAATTTGTGGGAACGGGTGCATTTATGATAATTGTTGTGACTTATGAATATGGCAGAAGCTGCAACTCAGGCGATATTGTCTAATAATGGCGATATGACGTCGTTCAGGTATGGCGATTATAACATTCGTTTTCGTACTCCTTCTGTATTGAAAAAATATACTGAGGTGGTGACTTGGGATAGTGGATATTTGGTAGTTATGGCTGATTATGAGGGACTTGGCATCATGGAGGATTATATAGACCTTGTTCCGATTCTCCATAATCTTTACATAAATCCCCAAAAATTTCTCAAGAATATTCGAACGGTAAAAATTGGAAACTATGAGCAGTGACGAAATGAAGAGTATATACTCTGATGCGGAAATGATAGTTTGCGGGTATGCATTCACGAAAACAGAGGACGGTAATGTGCGAGTGCTGGATTTGCGGAAACCGCACCATGCCTTGCTTATGTCTATGCAAGGGGAGGTCCTGGAGACAACAATGGATGACGTCGAATTAAGCATTGTCGAGGAATACTGGAAGAGGAATCAAAAGTATATGAGTCAAGAATATAGGGAGGAATCATATGCCTAAGTATTTCGATTTTATGGTGTGTGGTTACTATCTGTATTTCACATCACATTGCATTATTGAGGCCATGCATGTTCATGCAAGTGACAGACGGCTCACTGAAGGCGGATCCGCGAAGCTTTATGTGAAGGGCGACGGCGATACGGAAGTGAAGGCTCGGGGTGTCCTTACCGATAAGGAACTTCGTATAATACGGGACTTTATCAAAGATAACTACAAGGAAATGTACATCAGGTGGTCTGCCATGAGCCGCAATGGCTTCTACGAAGGATAGACGGTCAGTACAGAAAACCCAGTACAGAAAATTCGTGATAAACTTGCGTATTTGTGGAATAGTCAATACCTTTGCTGCGGAAATTGAACAGACAACCGACAGATTTTTCAATGGGACAGAAGATGATTCATAATCAGTGTGTTGCATTCTCCTTCGGGGGGGGGCAGAGCTATTTGTCCACTGAGGCAGTCCGTCGGCTGAAGCAATTAAGTACTGACAGAGAAGTATCCGTGAGGGTGCTGGAACCGTAACTGGTTTCAGTGCCCTCATGCCGTATATACACACCGGACGAAAATTGAAATTATAAAGGTTGTTTTCGGGGACCGTCGATGTGAATCGCCACGTGACTCGTCCGGCACAGGTCCCCGTTTTTACAGGTTGCGCAACAAACCTTAAATATTAAATATTATAAACAATGTAATACGCTAAACAAAAAATCTATGAGACGCCACTGATGACAGTGGATTGCGTTTCGACAGAAACGGGTTTCGCCGCGAGCGGTGACGTTATGAACACGACCGAGGGGTCGAATGATTCCGGTAAATGGATTTTTGGGGAGTAAGGCTATGAAAAAGTTCATGGAATCATTGATGCTCATGGCAGCAGCTGCCGTGGCATTCGCAGGATGTGCAAAGGAAACGGCTTCGGAGCAGACTCCGTCCGGAACAAGACTTGCCGAAGTTAAGTTCAATGCCGAAATCCCTGATTATCAGACGACAAAATCGACAATCGATGTCAATGACCTTACCTTTACGACCCGCTGGACCGACGGGGACAAGATGGGAATTATGTACGAATATGATAATGGCGAAGGGTATAATACGCAGGCTACATATTCGAACGGTACATTCTCTTCAAAATTGCCGGAGGCAACGGGAACACGGTTTTATTATGCCTATTATCCATATCAGGCAGCCGATAATGCCACTTCTCATTATGTGGATATTCCTTTTGGCGCTGAGCGTGTTCAGAATGGGAATGATTTCAATTCTTCTTATGATATAATGTGTGCTGAAGCTCTTGATTTTGAGAATGCAGAACAGGGTAAAACCGATGACGGAAAGGATATATCATTCAGTATGGTCCGTCAGACGGCTCTGCTTTATTTCCACTTTACTTCTCCCGAGGTAGATGAACCATTGACAAAGGCGACACTTTCTGTTGAGGGCGACCCGATTGCAGCCGACACCTAGTCGCTGTACTATTATGGAAATAATCTTGGTAATAGTACATACGGAACATCCTGGACATCCGGAGATTCGCAGTCGATAACCTTGACATTCACAAATGCTCCTTCGTCCAAAGATTTCACATTGTGGTTCAATATTCTTCCGTCTGTGGAAGGCCTTCGTGAAGAAGGGGTGAAGAATATGAAACTCGTCGTCGAAACAGAGAGCAAGACGCTCACGCTTACTGCGCCGGCGGAGGAAATGTACCTTCCGGGCAATATCTCCAAGATTGAGAAGCTTGACATCGCATCGACGAATTGGAAAGACAAAGAAACTCCAACTCCTCCGGTGACCACTCCGGTCTATGAGAAGGTCACATATGCCCTTACCGACTGGTCAGGTGACTATCTGATTGTGCATGAGGATGCAAGCAGCAAGACACCGTCTCCGGTGGCATTTGACGGTTCGTTGTCTGAACTTGATCAGACGAGTAATACAAAGAGTGTGGTTATATCCGATAATAAGATTGAGGCCACAACGGAAATGGATGCAATTTCATTTACGATAGCGGCAATAGATGGCGGCTATTCAATTCAGAGTGCGAGCGGAGTCTATATAGGCAAATCTTCTTATGCAAATGGGCTTGACGAAAAAACTGCTGCTTTGGTTAATACGATTTCTTATGCGGATAATACTCTTTCTGTTTATGGCACCGGTGTGAAAAATGGAAGTTTTGTGTCGCTTAAGTTTAACAAAACATCCGGACAGAATCGTTTCCGTTATTACAAAAGCGGACAAGAAGACATCGCTATCTACAGACGCAGTGAAGCTCTTCCGGAGAAGCCATATCTAAGCATAACGGAACCTGAATCTCTTGAAATCGCCTATACCGGTGGCACGACAGACCTCATTGAGGTCTCGACAAATCAGATTTCGTGGACTGTGGAGCATACTGCGGGTGATGATGCATTCGCAGCAGTTCAGGAAGAGGGCGGCTTCAGGGTGTCTGCGACAGCGAACACTGGCGATGCCCGCGAAGCGACTTTCGCCATTACCGCAGGTTCTCTCGTTAAAACCGTGACCGTGGCTCAGGCAGCCCCTGCGGCGGTGGTTTGTTTAATTCCTAAAATTATGTAATTTTGCATAATGTAAAAAAGCATAATGTAAAAACAGGTAATTTATGGGAAATTTTGTCAGAAACCCGTTCATAATAACTCCGTTTGTTCCGGAGGAATACTTCTGCGACAGGGAGTCGGAGACATCACAGCTTTGCAGGCATATCATGAACGGGCGCAATGTGGCTCTTTTTGCCCGGCGGAGGCTTGGCAAGACGGGGCTGATACGGCATTGTTTCGCTCAGAAGGAAATCGGCGATGTGTTCAATGTATTCCTGATGGACATTTACGCTGCTGACAGCCTCAAGGAAATGGTGACCATTTTTGCGAATGAGATATTCAGCAAGAGCGAGTATTTCGGAATTAAGGATAAGCTTCTTCAAGGACTCAAATCCTTGCGTCCGCAGATTGAATATAGCCAATTGACAGACAGCGTGTCCTTTACCCCGATTGTCGGCGACATACGCTACCCGGACAAGACGCTCGAAGAGCTGATGCAGATTCTCGATTCCGGAAAGAAACCTTGCGTGATTGCGATTGACGAATTTCAGAAAATCCGTGATTTTAAGGAAGAGAATATGGAGGCCTATCTGAGGACAGTCGTTCAGAAATGCAGGAACATCATTTTCGTATTCACCGGCAGCATAACGCATTCGATGACAAATATGTTTACGTCTCCGGCAAAACCGTTCTATAACAGCGCTGTTCAGATGACGCTTGATGTGATTGATCGTCAGGTATATAGAGATTTTGTTCAACGAATGTTCGCGGAGTATGGAAAGGGGAGGAGAATAGAGGACGGTCTGATTTACAGATGCTATGACTATTTTAACGGAGTTACATGGTATATCCAGCTTCTCATGAATGAAGCCTTTGCTATGGCGGAACCTGGTCACGCAATCGGAGAAGATGATTTCCCGGCGATATATTCGGCCATAATTGCGCAGCAGCATTTTTCCTACAGCGAGCAGTTCTCCCGGTATTCGGAGAAGCAGAAAAACCTTCTTCAGGCACTCGCGCTTGAGGGCGCTGACGGTGCGAACGTCACTTCGGAAGGCTTTGTCTCCAAGTATTCATTAGGCTCCCCAAGTTCTGTTCAGACGGCTTGCAGGAGCCTCATGAAGTATGGGGTAGTTACCGAGGCGAATGGAAAAAAGCAGGTGAGCGACCTTATTTTCGGTGAATGGCTGCGCCGGAATATTCTTTGACTTGTTCCTGCGATGCGGTTGCAGGAAAAATTCTTAACTTTGTACATTTCGTGAAAATTGGCTGTATTTGGTCATAAACTGAAGAATGATATGGAAAGAAATGAGATTGAGGGGGCGGTCAGGGAGTTCCTTGTGGATGAGCTGGAGATTGATGGGGAAAAGATAGTGCCGGAGGCGCGGCTGAAGGATGATTTGGGGATTGACAGCCTTGAAGTTGTGGACGTCGTCGTGTTCGTCGAGGAGAAATTCGGGTTCAGGATGAAGCCGGAGGATTTCAGGAATATAGCGACATTCGCGGATTTCTGCGACTATATAGAGAAACGCGCCTGACGGGCACGGGAGGTGACTACGGGAATTTTGCTATATGCCTGAACTCAGACATGAAAACTGGAAGGGGAACACCGGCGGAACTCCGTGGATGCAGCGTTTCCTTATAGTCTGGCTGCGGCGTCTGAGCCTGCGTTCGCTCTATGCTGCGATGGCGTGTGTGATTCCGTGGTATGTGCTGCTGAGCGGCCGGGGAAGACGGGCTGTGTGGCGCTATTTCCGTCGGCGGCAGGGCTTCGGGACGATGCGTTCGCTGCGGATGACTTTCTTGAACTTCTACCGTTTCGGGCAGGTGATTCTCGACCGTTTCGCCGCCTATGCCGGGCAGAAATTCCGCTTTGAACTTGACGGGTTCGGTGAACTTGACAAATGTCTGGAGCAGGGGAGTGGAATCGTATGGCTGGGTGCCCATGTAGGCAACTTTGAGATTTCGGGATATTCGCTTTCGGTCCGCGGGCGCAGGATAAATTCCCTTGTCTTTGACGGGGAGACGGAAACCGTGACGGAGAACAGGGCGAAGGCGTTTGAGGGCAACAACATAAGGATGATTCCCGTGAAGGCCGACCTGTCTCACATCTACTTGATGAACAGCGCCTTGGCTGACGGGGAGATAGTTACAGTCCATGGAGACAGGCTGTTCGGCTCTTCCAAAAGTTTCGTCCATGATTTCTTCGGCGCTCCGGCCAAGTTCCCGAAAGGTCCCTTTGTGCTGGCGGCGAGCCGTGAGGTTCCGGTCTTTTCCGTGTTCGTGATGAGACGCGGCTATAAATCCTACGTGGTCTGCCCGCGACGGATAGACACCGTCTCCGGGCAGTCGGAGAAGGCATCTGCGGCAGTATCCGAGACAATTGCTGTGGAGAAGCCTGCGACGGGAACGACGGCTGTGGCGGAGACAACTGCGGAAAGGGCTTCCCGTCTGCTGGATGCTTATGTGGCTGAACTGGAGCGCGTTGTGAGGAAATATCCGGAGCAGTGGTTCAACTATTATGAGTTTTGGGAAGATGATGTGCCTTCGGATAGTAAAGATTGAGGGAGTTCTGCACTGAGTATGAATTTGAAAGACATTGACATAAGGGACATTCTGCCGCAGCGGCCTCCCATGCTTATGGTCGACGCGCTTACGGAATTCGGCGATGCCGTCGCCGTGGCGGAGTTCAGGGTGCGGCCGGACTGCATATTTGTCGGGAACGGCCGTCTGACACCGGAAGGCATAGTCGAGAATGTGGCGCAGACCTGCGCCGCGAGGACGGGCTACTATAATAAGTATGTGCTCGGACGGCCTGTCGAAATAGGCTTCATCGGCGCTGTCCGGAAGTTCCGCGTTCATCGCGCTCCGCAGGTGGGGGAGACGCTGCGCACGGAGATTGTCATCCGCAGCGAGTTCTTCGGAATCTCGATGGCTGATGCGAAAGTTCTTGACAGTGAGGGAAATGTGATTGCGGAGGGGACGATGAAGATAGCCGTCAGACAGAATGAGAATGAGGCGGAAGACGGGGATGCAATGACGGCAATATGAGAGTGACAAAACGATGGATTCGGGGAAAAATATGCGTATAGAGGTGGTTGCGGACAGCGTCGTGTCTCCGCTCGGGCTGACCTCGTCTGAAAATCTCGATGCGGTTCTGAGCGGCAGGAGCGGCGTGTCCCTGCTTCCTTCCGGAACGTTCGGGGTGCCGGAGCCGTTTGCCGCCTCGCTCTTTGACCGTGTAAAAATGCGCGAAGTCCTTGAAAGAGAGAGGATATATGACGGATCGGGGAAATATTCGTTCCTCGAAATGATTTCCATCCTCTCCGCAAAGACGGCGCTTCGCGAGACCTCGGTTGACCCTTCGTCGGACGATGTAATATTCATTTTTTCCTCGACCAAGGGGAATATTTCAGAACTTGAAATCCCCGGAACGAGATTTTCAGACCGGGATGCCTGTCTTGCCGGGAAACTGCCGCTGGCATCGTCGGCACGGCGCATTTCGGAGTGGTTCGGCAATAAAAATGCTCCGGTGGTGATTTCAAACGCCTGCATATCAGGCGTATGCGCGGAAATTGAGGCGTTGAGGCTTCTCCGCTCGGGGGCGTACCGCTTTGCCGTGGTCGTCGGTGCGGACTGCCAGTCGCGCTTCATTGTTTCCGGATTCCAGTCCTTCCGGGCGCTTTCCCCGGAGCCATGCCGGCCGTTCGACCGCGACAGACGCGGGCTGAATCTCGGAGAGGCGGCCGCTGCCGTGGTGCTTGAGGCTGTCGGAAGCGGCTATACTGAACCTGCCGGGACTGTCGGAAGCGGCTTCGGCGAATCTGCCCGGGAAAGTTCGGACGATGCTGCCCGGCGCTGTGCGGAAAGGCGCGGAACCTCTGCACGCCGTTGGGAAGTCCTCGACGGCTGCATCCGCAACGACGCGAACCACATTTCCGGGCCGTCAAGGACAGGGGAGGGCAGCTATTTGGCTCTCAGGTACTTATTAGAAAACGGAGTGGTCGCGCCGGAGGAACTTGCCGTTGTGAATGTCCATGGAACGGCCACGGCCTACAACGATGAGATGGAGTCAATCGCCCTTTCCCGAGCCGGTCTTTCAGATGTTCCTGTCAATTCGCTGAAGGGATTTTTCGGACACACGTTGGGGGCGGCGGGAGTTCTGGAGACGGTGCTTTCCATGCACGCGGTCGAGTGCGGTCTTGTGCTGCCGACCAGTGGCTTCGAGACCATGGGCGTGTCGTGTCCGGTGAATGTCTCCAGCGAATTGAGACACACGGACAGGCGCACTTTCATGAAGCTGATTTCGGGCTTCGGAGGCTGCAATGCCGCCGTGGCGTTCCGGCTGAATGACATGAAGGACGGGGGCTCGGCCCGGTCGAACGGTAGCGGCGGGGGAGTGACGGATGCAGGGTGTCCTGCGGTGAAAGGCTACGGTGAAACGCATCCGCATCTTGGAGGGCATCGCCTCGCTGCATCGGCAGAAGCGGCAAAACTTAGAGTCCTCGGACACATAGACATAAGTACGGAGAGCATTTTGATTGACGGCAAGTCTTTGAATGTAAGTGACTACGAGTGTGACTCTTGTTCCGTTACCAGTGGTGTTGCCGCCGGTGTTCCCTGCGGTCACGAACTTCTGACCGCCGCCTACCGCTCCCTCGGGGCCGATTATCCCAAATTCTTCAGGATGGACACGCTTTCACGTCTGGGCTTCATAGCATCCGAATTATTGCTGAGCGCCGTTGAATCCGGTGACAGACCGGCCTCGCGTCAGGATAGGGGCGTGATTTTCTGGAACAGGAGCGCCTCGCTCTGCAATGACCTCCATTATCAGAAGACCATTTCCGACCCGCGAAACTGGTTTCCGAGCCCGTCCCTGTTCGTATATACCCTTCCGAACATCGTCTGCGGCGAGATAGCCATACGCAACAAGTGGTACGGCGAAACGATGTTCTTCATCGCTGATGCCTGCGACGAGTCCGCGATTCTGAACGCCGTCAGGCGGGAATTTGACGACAGAGACATGAATTCGGCTCTCTGCGGCTGGCTCGAGTGTTCGGACGACGACGTGTTTGATGCCCATGTCTTTCTCGTCGAACGCGGCGAGTGATGCAGGGGAGGGGGAATATGCAAGTTTGATATGAGAATGTATAATATTTTGATATATAATGAGATAAAGATATGGAAGAATTTATCGTAAAACTGAAGGAGCAGATGATTTCCGCTCTGAACCTTGAGGGCATGACGCCCGACGACATCGACAATGACGCGCCCCTTTTCGACAAGGGACTCGGTCTTGACTCGATTGACGCGCTCGAGCTCATAGTTCTTCTCGAAAAGGAATACGGCATCCGTCTCTCCTCGCCTGCCGAGGGCAAGGATGTGTTCAGGTCAGTTGCGGTGATGGCCGACTATATTTCACAGCACAGGACAAAGTAGCCGGCGAAAGCCGGTGAGCGGGGTGGCGTTCAGCACGCCCCGGCCCATCAATGACAGCTTATGAACATAGTAATTACAGGCAGCGGTGTGGTCTCGGCCATCGGCGGGGACAAGCGGGAGACCTTGGACAGTCTTCTGAACCGCCGTTCCGGCATAGGCCGGATGCGCCGGCTTCGTACATTTCATGACGAGCTGCCGGTCGGAGAGGTCGGGATGAGCGACGAACAGCTCCGGGAAGAACTCGGAATCGCCCGGGATGTCCCGATGAACCGCACGGCACTGCTGGGAATAAAGGCTCTGCGTGAGGCTTTGGACGAGGCCGGACTGCCGGAGGAGCTGCGCCTGCCGCTGATTTCAGGCACGACCGTCGGCGGGATGGAAAAGACTGAGCTGTATTGGCGAGATTTCCTGACTTCGGAGCGTCACCGCGAGTACATTCCGCTTCAGGGCTGCGGGGCGACGACTGCGCTGATTGCCGACCATTTCGGACGGCGTTTCAGCGACGCGATGACTCCATCGACAGCCTGCTCCTCGGCTGCAAACGCGATAATCCGTGCCGCCGACATGATTCTTGCCGGCGAGGCGGATGCGGTGGCGGCGGGCGGCAGCGAGTGCCTGTCGTCGTTTCATCACAGCGGATTTAATTCACTGATGATTCTTGACCCTGAGCAGTGCCGCCCATTCGACCGCTCGCGTGCCGGGCTGAATCTCGGCGAGGGAGCCGCCTATCTGATTCTTGAAAGCGAGGAGCACGCAATGAGGCGCGGCGCGAGGATTGTCGCCCGCCTTTCAGGTTACGCCAACCGCTGTGACGCCTTCCATCAGACGGCCTCGTCTCCGGACGGCGAAGGCGCGTATCTCTCGATGACCGGGGCCCTTGCGATGGCGGGACTTTCACCCGACGACATCGGCTATGTCAATGCCCACGGGACAGGGACGTCCAACAACGACGCGAGCGAGTCGGCCGCGCTGCACCGGGTTTTCGGGGAGCGTCTCCGGTTCGGAGCGGATTCTTCGGCCTTTGAGCCTTGCGGGAGCCGGGCGTCTGCCTCTGTTCCGTCTGCGGGCGGTCTGCCGGTGTCCTCGACAAAGTCGTTCACGGGGCACACTACAAGTGCTTCAGGGTCAATTGAATCCGTGTTCTGCCTGCTTGCGCTTACAAATTCATTCATTCCCGTCAGCCTCGGCTGGAAGGAGTCCGGCCCTGACACGATTATCCCCTATGCCGGGGAGGGGGGCGTGCGTCTGGACAATGTCCTCTGCAATGCGTTCGGGTTCGGAGGGAATGATTCGTCTCTCATTTTTTCAAGATATGATGCGTCGGGAAGCAGATGCCGCGCGAAGGAGAAATAAGAATGTAAGGTTATGACAGATAGACATATATACATAAAGTCGATGTACATGATTCCTTCGGATGACACCTTCTCCGATTATTCGGCGTTTCTGACTCCGATGGAGGGGCGGCGCATGGGGAAGCTGATGAAACGCGCACTTGCGACATCCCTGACTGCACTACGGGAGGCCGCTCTCGAACGTCCTGACGCCATCATCACCGGCACGTCCTTGGGCAGCGTCGCCGACATGGAGCCGGTGCTGAACGCCGTCTGCGAGAATGGTGGAGAGGGCGTGAAGCCTACGAACTTCATGCAATCGACGCACAACACGCTCAGTTCGCTGATTGCCCTGAAGACCCGCACGCACGGCTACAACTGCACATGGTCGCAGGAGGCTCTGTCATTTGAGAATGCGCTTGCCGATGCTCTGACACAGCTGCGGCTCGGGAGGACAGGCAATGCGCTGGTCGGGGCGTTTGACGAGCTTTCTCCGGACACGCTTGAGGTTCAGCGGCGCGGAGGCATTCTCAAGGACGGCTGCAAGGCGGGTGAGGTCGCCGCCTCGTTTCTTCTGGAGGCTTCCGTTTCAGGTTGTGCGTCATCGGGGAAACCGGGCTTCGCGGACGATTCCATGCCGGGTGCCTCTGCAACTGCGGGAGTTTCTGTGGCGGGAGCTTCCCGGACCGTGAACGGCCGCACAGCAGAAAACGGGCGGCTGGTGGAAGTTGCTGCGGTCAGGACGGCATACATCCCGGATGAGAGATGTCAGGAGACGGAACTTTCCGACATTCTTGAAGATATGCTCGGGAAAGCCGGCCTGTCCATTGGGGACATAGACTTTGTTCTGACCGGGCGACACGGAGCCGGCTCCGGAGTCCGCTCATATGTCTCCGCCGAAGATTCTTCCCGGAAGTCTAAGTTCCTCCACGAAGACTCGTTACGGAACCTCCGTCCCTCCGGCAACGATGCCGTCTATGACCGCCTGAACAATCTCTGGCAAGGCATCCCCCAGGGGCTCTGGAAGCACGTCTTCGGCGAGGGCTTCTCCTCTTCCGCCGCCGGCTTCCACACCGCCGCCACCGGCCTCTTCCAAGGCTTCATCCCCGCAACTTTCCAGCTTCGCGGCGCAGCCGCTCCCTCAGCACCCATGTCCGCCCTTTCTGCCCCTGCGTCCGCCCTTTCTGC
>ERZ808240.1174-NODE-1174-length-33104-cov-49.405610_pt1 | contig 33104 bp, 31 predicted proteins | sample MGYA00521084_ERZ808240 | MGnify/ENA primary metagenome ERZ808240 (study PRJEB31516, sample SAMN03275571) | gut metagenome | biome: mammalia-associated habitat; material: feces | host: Papio cynocephalus | place: Kenya | collected 2012-08-06 ... | reverse complement strand
CCGTATTCCGGTTTTGCTCTCTACAAATTTTCCGGTTTTGCTTTCTACACGACAATGTGCAGATTCCGCTTGCAGAATGCGCTTAGAAAAGGTATAATTTCAGCCATGAGAGAAAAACTAAGTAATCGGTTGGGGTTCCTGATGATGGCGGCCGGCTGTGCCGTCGGACTCGGCAACGTATGGCGTTTTCCGTACATCGTGGGCAAGAACGGCGGGGCGGCCTTCGTATTGGTGTATTTCGCCTTCCTGCTGCTGCTGGGGTTCCCCCTGTTGACGTCCGAACTCGCCAACGGGCGCGCCGCCAGGCGTTGCGTGACGGAGTCGCTGGCCCTGCTGGCGCCGGAGAAGACGAAGCGCTTCTGGCACAAGATGGGCTTTTTGATCGCCGCCGGATGCTTTGTGCTGATGATCTACTATACGGACGTGGCCGGGTGGCTCGTGAAATACACGGCGGACTATGCGACGAACTCCGCCCCCGCGAAAGATTTTCCCGCGGCGTTCGGCGGACTTCTCGCGAACAAGGCGCTGTGCGCGAAGTACATGCTGGGCGTGGTGGCGTTTTCCACCGTCATCTGCCTTCTCGGCGTGGTGAGGGGGGTCGAGCGCGTGACGAAGTGGATGATGATTTCGCTTCTCGTCCTTCTGGGCGCCCTCGTCGTGCGGGCGGTCACCCTGCCCGGCGCGGCGGAAGGTCTCGACTTCTATCTGAAGCCCGATTGGGGCCGGTTCATGGAACATCCCGTCCAGGCCGCGTTCGACGCGATGGGGCAGGCGTTCTTCACCCTTTCCCTGGGCGTCGGGGCGATGACGATCTGCGGCAGCTACATCGGCAAGGAGCATTCGCTCGCGAAGGAGTCCATCTGGATCATCGTCATCGACACGTTTGTCGCGTTCATGGCGGGGCTTGTGATCTTCCCGGCGTGCTCCGCCTACGGCGTCGCCTACACGCAGGGTCCGGGGCTCATCTTCGTGGCGCTGCCCGAGGTTTTCGCGCGCATGACGGGCGGGGTCGTCTGGGGCGCGATATTCTTCCTGTTCCTGGCGTTCGCCGCGCTCACGACGATCATCGCGGTCATCGAAAGCCTCATAGCCGGCTTGATGGACTCCTTAAACTGGTCGCGCGTGAAGGCCGCGGCGCTCGTCGGGCCGGCGATCGCCCTGTGCGCCCTGCCGTGCGTGCTGTGGGACGGGGTTCTGGACTGGGAGGATTTCGCCGTGAGCCAGGTTTGGCTGCCGCTTGGGTCGCTTGTGATGGGGCTCTTCGCCGTCAACTCGAAGTGGGGCTGGGGCTGGGAGAACTTCCGCCGCGAAGTGTCGACGGGGGCGGGCTGGGGCCTGCCGGACTGGTTCCGGTGGCACTACACGATCGTCATACCGATACTTGTCCTGGTCATCTTCGTGATGGGCATCTACCAGAAGTTCGCGTCCTGACGCACAACGGGGAGGAGGAGTCATGCGCGAAAGCTTGAGCAACCGTCTGGGATTCCTGATGCTGGCGGCGGGGTGCGCCGTGGGGCTGGGGAACGTGTGGCGATTTCCCTACATAGTCGGCAACAACGGGGGCGCGGCGTTCGTCGTCGTCTATTTCGCCTTCCTCTTCCTGTTGGGTCTGCCGCTTCTGATGGCCGAGCTGGGCATCGGGCGCGGCGCGAACCGGAGCCTCGCCGCCGCCCTGCCCGTTTTGGCGCCGCCGGGGTGGAAGCGCTTCTGGCGCGTCCTGGGCGTCCTTGTCGCGACGGGACCCTTCGTCCTGATGATCTACTATACGGACGTCGCCGGCTGGCTCGTCAAGTATACGGGCGATTTCGTCTTCGACACCCGCCCGACGGCGGACTTCGGCGGCGCGTTCAAGGCGCTGACGGCGAACCGTCCGTTTTGCGCCGCGCTGACGATTGGCACGGTCGCCGTCTCCACGCTCGTCTGCCTCATGGGGGTCGTGAAGGGCGTGGAGCGCGCGACGAAGTGGATGATGATTTCGCTTCTCGTCCTTTTGTGCATACTGGTCGTGCGCGCCGTCACTCTGCCGGGCGCCGCGCAGGGACTCGCCTTCTACCTCAAGCCGGACTGGGCCAAGTTCATGGAACACCCCCTGCGGGCGACGTTCGAGGCGATGGGGCAGGCCTTCTTCACGCTTTCGCTGGGCGCGGGATCCATGGCGATCTGCGGCAGCTACATCGGCAAGGAACATACGCTCGTGAAGGAGTCCATCTGGATCATCGCGATCGACACGTTCGTCGCGTTTCTCGCCGGACTGGTCATCTTCCCCGTCTGCTCGACGTACGGCGTCCCCTACACGCAAGGTCCGGGGCTCATCTTCGTCGCGCTTCCCCAGGTATTCGCCCAAATGGCGGGCGGCCGCCTCTGGGGCGCCGCGTTCTTCCTGTTCCTGGCGTTCGCCGCCTTCACGACGGTCATCGCCGTTTTCGAAAGCCTCATCGCCGCGCTCATGGAACTGAAGGGCTTTTCGCGCCGCAAGGCGTCCCTTTTCGTGGGCGTGGGGGTGGCTCTGTGCGCGATGCCCTGCGTGATGTGGGACGGGGTCCTGGACTGGGAGGATTTCGCCGTGAGCCAGGTCTGGCTGCCGCTCGGGGCGCTCATTCAGGGGCTTTTCGCGAGCAACGCCACATGGGGCTGGGGGTGGGCGAACTTCCGCCGCGAAGTTTCCACGGGGGCGGGGTGGAAGCTCCCGGATTGGCTTTGCCCCTACTATCTTTACGCCATCCCGGCGCTCATGCTCGTCATCTTCGTGACGGGCGTCGTGCAACGGTTCGCGTCTTGACGGAACGTCCGAACGATGAACATACTCTTTCTGTGCCACGGCAACATTTGCCGCTCGCCCATGGCGGAGTTCGTCATGAAGGACCTCTTGCGGCGCGCCGGGCGGGACGATGTCGCCGTGGATTCCGCGGCGCTTCACACGGACGAACTCGGGAGCGACATCCATCGCGGCACGCGGCGCATTTTGCAGCGGGAGGGCATCCCTTTTACGCCGCGCGCGGCGTGGCTTTTCGCCGCGGCGGACGCCGGGCGCTACGACTGGCTGATCGGCATGGACGCGGCGAACGAGGCGGATCTCAAGGCGCGCGTTTACCCGGCCGACCGCGGCAAAATCCGCAAGCTCCTCTCCTTCGCAGGCGAGACGGGCGATATCGCCGACCCCTGGTATACGGGAAATTTCGAGGAAACCTATCGCGATGTTCAAAGGGGGTGTCAGGCGCTTCTCGCGTCCCTGCCCGCCCCGGCGCAGCGTCCAAAGTCGGTGAATCGGGAAAATACCTAGACAAAACATGAAAATATCTCTCATAACCGCCTGCTACAACGTCGAAAAGACAATCGGCGAGACACTCGCAAGCGTAGCGCGGCAAAAGAACGCGGAAATCGAGTATCTGATCATGGACGGGGGATCGACGGATGGCACCCTCGCTCAAATCGCTGCGTTCGTGGCTTCGGACGCGGTACGCCAGAATCCCAAACTCGAGGTCCGCTGGACGAGTGGTCGCGACAAGGGCATGTATGATGCCATAAATAAGGGGATCGCCATTGCAACGGGCGATGTTGTCGGCATTTTGAATGCGGACGATGTCTTGGCGGACGACACCACGCTCGCCGCGATTGCCGATGCTTTCACGGAGGATGTGGACGCGGTTTACGCGGACATTCGTTTTGTGCGCGAATTGGGCGGTCCGACGGTTCGGTATTGCTCGGCGCGGGCGTTTCGTCCGTGGATGTTTCGCTTTGCCGTGATGGTGCCGCATCCGAGTTTCTATTGCCGGCGCGAACTGTTCGCGCGCTATGGCGCGTATTCGCTTGATTATCGCATTTGCGCGGATTTCGAGCTTGTAATGCGGTTTTTGTGGAAGCACAAGGCGCGTACGCGTTATTTGCCGCGCTGCGTGGTTGTAATGCGCCTGGGGGGCGCTTCGACGGCGGGCATCAAGAGCAACGTCGAGATCAACCGCGAGGATCTCCGCGCGTTGCGCGCCAATGGATATTGGAGCTGCCTGCCGCTCATTTATTTGAAGTATTTCTTCAAAATCTGGGGCTTTGTCTTTCGCCGCCGGCCAAGCGGGGATTGATCAGACGGAGCCCTTGGTGAAGGAGCGCCGAGAAGGGGGCACGGGTGCGACCGCTGGGCGGCTTGCATTTCCCCGCGGGAAAGAAACAATGTCCAACGGGGATTCAGATAAAATCCCGTGGGAATTTTGTCCGGCTCCCGCCGGCTAACTCCTGATTTCGTCCGAAATGCCGCGTTTTTGGGCGAATAGGGACGCGGGGCTAGACAAGAGACGCGGCATTTTGGTAAAATAAGGGTCTATGGTTTCATTGGGCATTCTTTCCTGGCATGCGCACAAGACTTTGACGCGCACGTTGCGTTCCTACGCGGCACTTTTGCCGTATGTGGACGAGCGGGTTATTTGGTTCAATGAGATTTCCGACGAAGACCGGGCGCTAGCCGCCCAATTCGGCTTCGAGGCCCGCGGCACGTCGGAGAATTTGGGGATTTTAGGCGGAACGCACGCGCTTCTCAAGTCCCTTTCGGGGGATATTGTCGTCAGTTGCCAGAATGACAATCCGGTTTGCGTGGCGCCGGATGTGCTCGCGGCGTGCCTCGCGGATGCGTTTTCGGCGCTTCGGAACGGTCGCGTCGAGTGGGTGAGGTTGCGCAATCGTTTCGAGCCGGGATTCTCGGACAAAATGAAGTTCAACCGCTATTGGGGCCCGGGACTGGGGCGCCTTATGCGGCGTTGGCTGCGTCCCAGAAAGGCGGCCCAGCTCAAGGGGCGCGCGGTGGATGCGTACGAGAACCCAGCGGCGCGCTTTCCGGATGTTTTTCGGCGCGATGGGAGCCTCTTTTTGTCGACATCCGCCTTTATCGACTATACGGATCAGCCCTTTGCGGCCTCGCGGGACTTCATATTGAAGGTATTTGATTGGATAGACGCGCACAAGGCGGGGTCCGCCACGCTCAACGGGCGCTATGTACCTGAAATCGTGCTGAATCGCGGGGCATGGTGGCGGAAGCAGGCGTTCCCAGTAGCGGTTTCGGAAGGCGTTTTTGCCCATGCGCGCTATGATGATTCATTCCGGTCGAACAATGCCGCGTTCAATCCGGAGCGGCTTTCCTAGGCGGATGGCCAGCCATTTTAAAGACCCGGACGCTTTCCCCTTGCTCTTCCTGGGCTAATCGTGGTATAATATACGTCAAATTTTGGGATTGTAGCTCAACTGGACAGAGCGACGGTTTCCTAAACCGTAGGTTGGGAGTTCGATTCTCCCCAGTCCCACCAGTAAATCGGCATAGTGAGTCGTGCTTTTTTTGCGGTTTTTTTCGCCAGGCTCTCCCCAAAACGCGAAAAATATGATAAAATATGTGTTTGTACACCACTCATAGGAGTATATGATAGATATGAAGACCGAAACGAAGAATTTGGACAATTGTCAGGTGCAGCTCACGTTTGAGCTTGATGCGGATGCGGCGAATGCGGCCGTGAAAGATGTCGAAAAGCAGTTTGTGCGCGAGGCGCAGTTGCCCGGATTCCGTCCGGGGAAGGTTCCCTTGGCTTTGATTCGCAAGAATTTTGGCGCGATGCTCGAGGACAAGATCCGCGAGAAACTCGTGTCGGGCAATTTGGGCGCCGCGCTCAAGGATGCGAACCTGGCGGACTCCTATGTCGCGCTGGCGGAGCTGAAGGAGATCAAGCACGACGCGAACGGCGCGACGATTTCCGTGGTTGTCGAGGTCAAGCCGGCTTTCAAGGTCCCGACCTACAAGGGTCTGAAAATGACCTTCAACGACGTGACGGTCAAGGATGCGGACGTCCAGGCGCAGGTGGACAAGTTGCGCGAGGCCTGCGCGAAGTATGAGGACGCGACGGAAGGCGACGCGGCAAACGAAGGCGATTTCGTGCAAATCGACTATTCCGGAACGATCGACGGCAAGTCGGTTCTCGAATTCGCGCCGGCAGCGAAGATGTTGGCGGAAGGCAAGGGCTTCTGGACGCAGCTTTCGGAAGGGCGCTTCATCCCGGAAATTCTCGCGGCGCTGAAGGGCATGAAGGTCGGCGAGACGAAGGCGGACATCGCGGTCGCGTTCGACAAGGATTATTTCGAGGGAGGCGTGCGCGGCAAGAAGGGCGTGTACACCGTGACGCTGAAGGGTCTGCGCCGCCGTGTTCTCCCGGACGACGCGGCGTTTCTCGAGCAGCTCAAGCCGCAGTTCAAGGAGAATGCCGAGTCGATCGAGAAGTTGACGGCGTACATCCGCGAGCAGATGCAGAAGGCGGCGGACAAACAGGAAGCGACGCGTCGCGAGAATGAAGCCACCGAACTCCTGTTGAAGAAGGTCGATTTCGCCGTTCCGGCGTCACAGGTTCGCCAGACACGCGATTATATTCTCTCGGATATCGCGCAGCGCGCGCAGCAGTCCGGTCTGGACGCCTCCTACTTCGAGCAGAATCGCGAAAAGATTCTCAAGGATGCGGAAGACGCCGCGGTGCGTCAGGTGCGCCTGTGGTACGTCATTGACGCGATCGCCAAGGCCGAGAAGATGGACGGCACGAGCGAAGACGTGGGCAAGAAGGTCCTGGATCTCGTTCTGGCCGAGGCGAAGAAGTAATTTCTCATTCAGACGGGAGCGTCCGATGGAAAAAGGCTATATGATACCCTATGTCGTGGAGCAAACGGGGCGCGGCGAGCGCACGTATGACATCTACTCGCGGCTTTTGCTAGACCGTATCGTCTTCATTTCGGGTGAAGTGAACGACGAAATGGCCAACGCGGTGGTTGCGCAGCTGCTCTTTCTGCAGTCGCAGGACCCCAAGAAGCAGATCAATGTCTATGTGAACTCGCCGGGCGGCAGCGTGACGGCGGGATTGGCCATCTATGACACGATGCAGTTCGTCAGCTGTCCGATAGCGACCTACTGCATCGGCCAGGCCGCCTCCATGGGCGCCGTTCTTCTCACGGCCGGACGCAAAGGCCTGCGCTACGCGCTGCCCCATGCGCGGATCATGATCCACCAGCCCTGGGGCGGCGCCGAAGGCAAGGCGAGCGACATCGAAATCACGGCACGCGAGATCCTGCGTTTGAAGGACATTCTCAACGGCATTCTCGCCCAGCATGCGGGCAAGAAGAAAGAGGACGTCGTGAAGGATACGGACCGCGACCATTTCATGTCCGCCGAAGAGGCGCGCGAGTGGGGGCTTATAGACAAGGTTATCGAGGCATGAAGAAGAAAGACGAACGTTGTTCGTTCTGCGGGCGTTCCGCGAAAGAAGTCGCTTTGATTCCCGGCGCAGATGGCAACATCTGCGTCGACTGCGTGAGATATATCAACCGCGTTCTTGATTCAAAAGAAAACGAGGAGGCGGACAAGGAATCTTCAAAGAAGTTGCCGCCCACGCCTTCTCCGCGTGAAATCAAGCAATTCCTCGACCAGTACGTCATAGGGCATGACGAGACGAAGAAGGTTTTGGCGGTAGCCGTCCATAACCACTATCGGCGTTTGGAAAGCGCCGCGGAAAAGAAAGACGGGGAAGATCCACTGGCCGGCGTGGATATCGAGAAGTCCAACATCCTGATGCTGGGTCCGACCGGCACCGGAAAGACGCTTCTTGCCCGCACGCTGGCGAAGATGCTTGGCGTCCCCTTTGCCATTGGCGACGCGACGGTTCTGACGCAAGCGGGGTATGTGGGCGAGGATGTGGAAAATCTCGTGCGCTATCTTCTGCAGAATGCCAACGGGGACGTCGCGCAAGCGCAACGCGGCATCATCTATGTGGACGAGATCGACAAGATCGCGTCCAAGACGGATAACGTATCCATTACGCGCGATGTTTCGGGCGAGGGCGTGCAGCAGGCGCTTCTGAAGATCCTGGAAGGCACGATTTGCCGCGTTCCTCCGAAGGGCGGGCGTAAGCACCCGGATCAGGAATACATAGAAGTGGACACCAAGAACATCCTCTTCATTTGCGGCGGCGCGTTCGTCGGGTTGGACAAGATCATTGCCGAACGCACGGGCAAGCGCGAAATCGGATTCGCGCGCGAGGATGGTACGGCGGTCGCGTCCGAACAAGGGAGTTTGACCAGCCTTTTGCGACAGGCGCGTCCGCAGGACTTTGTCAAATTCGGACTCATCCCCGAGTTTATCGGACGTTTGCCGATCGTGACGGCACTGGAGGAACTCACGGAAGACGACCTTGTGCGGATTTTGACGGAGCCCAAGAATTCCCTCGTCAAGCAATATACAAAGTTGCTGGCGATGGATGGCGTTGAACTTGTGTTCGAGACGGAAGCTTTGCGCGAATTGGCGCGCATGGCGCTTGTTCGCAAGACGGGTGCGCGCGGACTACGGGCCGAGATGGAACGGTTGATGACCGATATCATGTATGAAGCGCCCGGCAACAGCAAGATGAAAAAGGTTACGATAACGGCCGAAATGATCCACAAGAAATTAGGCGACTGATATGCAACTGACTTTGTTAAAGGCGAAACTCCATCGCATTCGTGTGACCGAGGCGTGTCTTGACTACGAAGGCTCGTTGACGCTTGACCCCGATGACATGGAGGCGGTGGGGATTGTCCCCTACGAAAAGATTCTCTGCGCCGACGTGGAGAACGGAAACCGATTTGAGACCTATGCGATTGCCGGCGCGCGCGGTTCCCATGTCTGCTGTTTGAATGGCGCCGCGGCGCATCAGGGGAAGGTAGGCGACCGGCTCATAGTCATGGCTTTTGGCGTCTTTTCGCCGGAAGAAGCCGCGAATTGGACGCCGCGCGTCAAACATTTCTGACGAATGGTTATTTGTCTTGAGACAGGTGCGTTGATCGTGCTTTTGGCACTGTCCGCGCTCTTTTCTGGCTCTGAGACGGCTCTTTTTTCGCTGACAGGGGCCCAGCGTGCGCGTATCCGCGCACGGAGCGCCGTGGACGATGCTCGTATTTCATTGTGTCTCGCGAATTCCGCGGCGCTCCTTTCCACCCTGCTTGTCGGGAATACCTTTGTCAATTTTGCCGCGGCCACGCTCGGGTACCTGGTATTGTCAGTGTGCATTCCACACGGTGGCGGCGCGCTGGCCGTTCCGGTCATGACGATTCTGCTTTTGGCGTTTGGTGAGATTACGCCCAAGCGGCTGGCGCTTCGTTACGGGGAGTTCGTCGCGCCTTTTTGCGCGCGCATTATGCTGTTTCTGATGGTAATCCTGAAGCCGCTCACGGTGTTCTTCCAGTTTTCGTCCCGCGCGTATGCCAAGGCTTTGACGCGCGAGCGCCGTGCGCTTTCGGACGCGGAACTCGTAAGCGTATTGGAGGTGGCGGCGGAGAGCGGGGAGTTCGCGCTCGAGGACGAGAAGATGATAGAAGGCGTCTTGCGGCTCTCGGAACTGCACGCCAATGACGAGATGACGCCCCGCGTGGACATCGAAGGCTACGACTCGGATCTGCCGCCGGAATCGCTCGCGGCCACTTTGGCACTCACGCGCCACCATTATCTGCCGATTTTCAACCGCACGCCCGACGCCATCGAGGGCATCTACGACGCGCGCACGGGAAAGCGGTTCGACGCCCTCTTTGTGCCCGAACAGGCGACCTTGGACGATCTATTGACGACCTTCAGGAAAAGCCGCTTGCCAATCGCCATCGTGACCGATGAATTCGGCGGCACAGCGGGGCTTATCACGCTGACGGACATCATGGAGTTGATTGTCGGTCCCGATGTGTTGGGTCACCGCGATCTCGAGCCGCTTATCCGCCGCGAGTCTGCGCGTGTCTGGACGATTGACGCGAACGCGAGTCTGGACGAGATCAACCGCACGATCGGTCTTGAGCTCGAAGCGGAAGATGCGGACCGCCTGGCGGGCTGGATTGCGGCGCAAGTTGAGCGGATTCCGCATGTTGGGCAGGTTATAGACGCCCAAGGCTGCCGTCTTACGATCCTCAAGCGCCGCAGACATCGCGTTGAATTGGTTAAACTCGAAGTTCTCGAGTTCCCCATGCCCGACACCGATGCCGAGTTGATTGCCGAGACGGACGAGGCGGTTGAAAAGACGCGGGAGGATATGGAATGATCATTTCGGTCTTGTTGGGGATTCTTATTCTCGTGGCGCTCGTCCTTTCCGGATTCTTTTCGGGAACGGAAGCGGCTTTTGTCACGGTTTCGCGCGGGCGCATCGTGCATTTGTCGCGAGAGGGCTCGACCAAAGCCAAGATTGTTTTGCGGGCAATCACCAATCTGCAGGATACCGTGACGACGATTCTCGTCGGGAACAATATCGCCAACACGCTTTTCTCGTCGGCTTCCGCCGCGCTCGCCTCGCGCATATTCGCCGATTCTTCGCTCATGCGCACCGTTTGGGCCTGCGTCGCCGCGTTCGTCGTCCTGTATTTGGGCGAATTCTTTCCGAAACTCCTTTGCACCACCCGTCCGCTAGAGCGCGTCCTCTTTCTGGCTCCTCTCTACGAAACGGTTGCCGTCGTCTTGCATCCGCTGTCGAGCTTTGCGACAATGGTTATAAATTTGTTCGTGCCGCGGGCCGAATCCAAGCCCAGCGTTACGACAAACGACCTCTTGCGCATTCTCCAGGACCGCAAGGACGGGGCCGTTCTTACGGATCTTGAGAGTGCGCTTATCGCGCGCATACTTGTCTTGCGCCGCCGGGGCGACAAGATAACGGCCCAAAATCTTCTGTCCGCCTTGGATGACGACAAATGGACCACCCTCAAGCTGGAGGATTTGTGATTCCCCCGGCGCGGGTCCAACCCTGTTGCCTGACGATCGCCGGGTCCGATTCGGGCGGAAACGCGGGCGTCCAGGCGGATTTGCGGGCTTTCCACGCCTACGGACTGCATGGTTGTACCGTATTCGCCGCGCTCACGGCCCAGACGCCTTTTGCCGTGCGCGCCGTCCTGGGAGTGCCCGCGGACTTTGTCGCGGCGCAATTGGACGCTGTCCTGGAAGCCTATTCCGTCGCCGCGCTGAAGACAGGCATGCTCGCCGACCCGGCCGTGATAGAAGTTGTGGCGTCGCGTCTGGCGGAACACCCGTCGATCGCCAAGGTCGTGGACCCCGTGATGGTCGCGACGAGTGGGGCGAAGCTCATCTCGGACGACGCGCTTGTCGCTCTCAAAACCGGACTTTTGCCGCTTGCGACAGTGATGACGCCCAATCTGCCCGAGGCGGAAGTTTTGCTGAACAGGGCGCCTTCCGCACCCCGCGAGGCGACGGGTGCACGCGCCAAGGACTATGCGCGCGCACTCTACGACCAGTTTGGTGTCGCGGTTCTTGTGAAGGGCGGCCATGGTCAAGACGCCGAGGCGGTCGATGTCCTTTTCGATGGAAAGACGTTTTCCGCCTTCACCGCTCCGCGTGTCGTCCGGCCGGTCTCCACGCACGGGACGGGTTGTTCGCTTGCTGCGGCGCTTGCCGCCGAATTGGCCCGCGGCGCTTCTTTGGCGGATGCCGTGAGCGGCGCGAAGGATTATGTCCACCAGGCGATTGAAGGGGCTTTCTGGGTGGGGCCCGCTTGCGGCGTGTTGGGATTTGTGGATAAACGGAGGTCGGATGTCTGAACGGTTGCAGAATGTTCTTGCGCAGGCGGGGATTTCTTCGCGGAGGGGCGCCGCGGCGTTGATTGCCTCGGGTGTGGTGACGGTGGATGGGCTTGTCGTGCGCGAAGCCGGATTCCGTGTCGACCCCGCCAACGCGAAGATCGCGGTTTCGGGCAAGATTATTGCGGCGCCGGAGCGCAAACGCACCATTCTTCTTTATAAACCCGTGGGCGTCCTTTCCTCAACGCGGGACCCTTTTGGCGGCGAGACGGTATTGGATCTCATCCGGGGACAGATTCCCGAACGCCTCGTCCCGGTCGGGCGGCTCGACAAGGACAGCGAAGGACTTCTTCTCCTTTCCAACGACGGCGATTTGACGTTGCGCCTGACGCATCCGCGCTACGACCACGAGAAAACGTATCTCGTGCGCGCCGCCGGACACTGGTCGGAGGATAAATTGCGCATCTTGCGCGGACCCGTCACGATGCCGGACGGTTATGTGACGCGTCCGGTCCCGGTGGAAGTCGTCCACGGCCCCGAGAACAATGTGACCACATTGATCTTTCGCCTGCGGGAAGGGCGCAAGCGGCAAATCCGCTACATGTGCAGCGCGGCACATCTCGTGGTTCTTTCGCTCAAGCGCATCGCCATCGGCGGACTTCGCCTGCCGCGCGATCTTAAACCGGGACAGTGGCGCGATCTGACCGCGGCAGAATGCAAAGAGGTGCTGCAGAATGGCGGACTATCTAACCGAGACGCCTGAGGGCGTGGTGCTGGCCGTAAAGGCGCGTCCACGCTCGTCCCGGGCGGGAATCGACGGCATCCTGGAAGATGCGCTCAAGGTGCGCATTCGCTGCGCGCCGGTTGACGGCAAGGCGAACAGGGAACTCGTCGAGACATTGGCGGACGCTTTTGACCTGCCGAAGTCGTCCGTCGTCTTCGTCAGCGGCGAGACGTCCAAGACCAAACGCATTCTTCTGCGCGGCGTTTCGGCGGCGCGGGTCAGGTCCGTCGTGGGCCGTTGAGGCGAAAATTCATGCCGAATGCCGCGGCGATGATGAGGATGAAGCCCAGGATGCTCAGCGCATCGGGCTTCTGCGCGAAGAAGAAGAACCCGAAAAACGACGTGAAGATGATGTTCGTGTAGTCGAAGACGGCCACGGCGCGCGGTTCGGCGAGCTGGTACGCGGCCGTCACGCCGAACTGTCCAATCGCCGCGCCCACGCCGGCGCCTATCAAGATGGCGAGCTGGGCACCGGTGAGCGGCGTGTAGTCGAAGAGGAAGAAGGGGACGGCGCACAGGCAGGAGAAGGCACTGAAGACGATGATTATGAGCGCGCCGCCGACGCCAATCCGCCCCAATTCGTGCACGCAGGTGTAGGCGAGACCCGCGCCGAATCCGCCGGCCAGCGCGCAGATCATGGCGAAAAGATCGTTCGGACCGAACCCCGGCTTCATGATGAGAATCGCGCCTAGAAACGCGACGACAAGCGCGCAAACCTGCCGGCGGCTGACGCGTTCGCCGAGGAAAAGTCCGGCGAAAAGAACGGCAAAGAACGGCGCGGTCTTGTTCAGCGTCATGGCTTCGCTGATGGGAATCTTGGAAAGGGCGTAGAAATTGCCGAAAATGCCGATGGACCCGAACGCGGCGCGCGTCAGAAGAAGCCACCAGGCCTTGGCGCGGGGGGTCTCGGGCTGGAAGGTCCGCGCATGGGGTCCCGTCTTGGGCGCGCGCACAAACACGATGAACGCCAGCAGAAGCGCGATGATATTGCGGAAGAAGCTCTTCTCGAAGCTGGAAACTTGCGCGCCGTAGTCGTCGCACAGGCGCACGAAGAGCGCCATCAGGGCGAATCCGAATGCGCTGATGATGATTGCGATTATGCCTTTAGTCGTTTTACTCATACGTCAAGTGCGTATTATAGCATAAATATCGCTCCGAGCCTATCCCTAAACTCGAAAACGGAAATCGGGAAGTCCAATGTGGAGGCAAATGACGCGTCCTTGGAAGAAAAAGGAACGTTCCCGTCCCACCAGGGGGACGATGCACGGCACGGACCTCGCGCCATCCAGGGACCCCTCCGCCGCCGGATGTCACTGTTTCTTTTCGGTCTAGGTGATATTTCATCGGGTGGGTGCGACATTTTAGCCCGCTCCGGATTCCTATTTCTCTTACTCCTTATAATGGATTTCCAAGAGACCAAGGTCTCTCTGTGCTGAGACCTTGTTCTCTTGACCTAGTGACCTTGGTCTCCGCGTCCGGGCGTGCCGACTGGCGTTCTTTTACCTGCCGCGGTAGGGGTTTGACGAACGGCTTCCAGGGCCTGGTTCCGCGTCCCGGATGTTGCGACAACACCACCTCAAGCGGCCGCGCATAGCACGAAAAGGGAGAATTTTCCGCGGCAAATATGGACCCTCCACGGACTCGAAGTTGACGATGTTTTCTTATCTGGCAATTCCGCCCCGCCCTATGACGTGGTGCCCTGTCTCGCCGGAACGGCGATACCGTCTCGCCGGAACGGTGATGCCGTCTCGCCGGAACGGCGATACCGTCTCGCCGGAACGGCCACCCCGTTCTACTGGAACGACCACCCCGTTGGAAGGATGATGGAGGGATGGGACCGGCGCGTCATCCTCCTGGGGGCGGTCCTTGCGCATCCTTTCCTTCCGTTTCCTCAACCGATCCCTCTCCTTTTTCGCTTTCGCTCTCCACCCCTCGGAACGACCTGTCCCGGGTGTCTCACGACATGATACACTTTTCGCACTTTTCGCGCGTCCCCGTGCCCACTTGTTGTCGGGCGGGGAAAGTGGTATAATGGACGATGCGTGCGGATGGCGTGAGGTCCGCCCCTGGGCGCAAGTTCCCTGTGCGCCTGCCGGGAAGCAGCAAAAGGCTGGGAATGGAGAACTTATGGCAGTAACCTATACACTTGACCGCAAACCCGCGGGACGCGACCTTTTGCCGCTCTACGAGGCGGCTGGGTGGCTCGAGCCGGGCGAGGACGCGGCGCTTCTGGACCGTCTCGCCGCCGGTTCCAGACAGTTCGCCTGCGCATGGGACGACGACCGGCTCGTCGGGACGATGCGCGCGCTTTCGGACGGCGTCAGCGATGCGTATCTGCTCGATCTTGTCGTCCTGCCCGCCTACAGGCACCGCGGAATCGGCGCGGAACTCGTCCGCCGGCTGGGTGCGGCGCTGCGGGAGCGGGGGTTGGGGTGGATTGTCCTCGTGGGGGCGCCCGGCACCGCGGCGTTCTATTCCCATCTCGGCGCGCCGGTCCTAGAGGGCTACACGCCGTATCGTCTGAAAGGGGCCACCGGCTAACCGCCCGGCGCTACGCGCATTCTTTCGGCGCGTCACTCATTTTTCACATTCTAACTATAAAAGGAAAATCTATGTTCGATCCACTCGCTTTCAAGCGCGTCTCCCTGGCGGATGTCGCGACCCTGCACGCACGCCTCGCGACCGCGCAACACCAGACATGCGAACTCGCGCCCCTCAACCTCTATGTCTGGGGCTTCACGTCCGAAACTTGCTGGCAGGAATACAACGGACACCTGTATTTTCACCTCAAGAAGGAGGATATGCTCCTTTTCGCGGATTTTGGCCCGAACGACAAGACGCCCAAGCCGGGCGAACTCGCGGAAGTTTCCGCGGCGATGCGCCGGGCGGGGTTCGCCGGCAAAATCTACCAGATCCGCGAAGAGTATCTCGCCGCGTATCCGACGGCGACGGACTACTTTTCATGTGCCTGCGAGGATGACGCCGCCGCGGAATACATCTACGCGACGGACGCTTTGCGCGATTTGACGGGGGAAAAGCTCCGCAAGAAGCGCAATCTGATCAAACAGTTCCTCAAGGCGCATCCGGATCCGGTCGTGAAGGACATTGCGGACGGCGCGGTCTTGGCGGATTGTCTTGCGCTCGCTGACGCGTGGCGTGCCGGACAGGAGAATCCCGACACGGAGGCATTGGTGCGCGAAACGGACGCGCTCGACCATCTGAAGGACGGTTTCGCCGCGCTGGGCTGCGAGGGAATCGCCGTCTATACGGCAGAGGGGATTGTCGCGTTTTGCGTGTACGACCGCATCGGACCGGACATCTTCACGGAGTCGTTCGAGAAAAGCCGGTTCGGCGTGAAGGGCGCGGCGCAGTTCGTGAACCACGAAATGGCCAAACGCCTGGCGCCGCGCGCGGCGTTTATCAATCGCGAACAGGACCTGGGGTCCGAAGGGTTGCGCCACGCGAAACTTTCCTACGACCCTGTGTGTCTCTTGAAGAACTACATCCTCAGCCCCTGATGAAATACGCCCGGATTGCCCGTCCGACCGCAGGCGCCGGACGGCTGATTCGCAAGATTCCTGTCGCTAAAGAACGCTAGATATGCTATAATAGAACGAGATGAAGATGAGATACAGATTGTTCATATTCATGGCGGCTTGCGGCGTCCGAATCTGCACATTTGCCGCAGAGACATCTCAATTATCCGATGCGGAGATTTGGAATGCGGCGGTCGACGCCTACCATGCGCAGGATACCACGAACGCCTTGCGTCTGGCGCGTCCGCTGACGCTGTCGCGCGAATTCGGGACGCGTGCCTCCGAACTTGTCGCGGCGCTGGCCTACAAGGCGGCGCACAGTCCGCTCGCCGCCACGAACGCGCTCGCCAATCTGGAGGAAAGCGCGCGCGCGGCGCAGCGGGCCTTGCGGTCCGACCCCGCGGACCCACGCCTGAACCGCAACTTCACCCGCGCGACCGAAGACCTCGCCGCCTTGCGCGAAACGCAGCGCGTAAACGCGGTGCTCGCCGCGGCGAAAGGGCAGGATCCGGCGGCGCTTCTGGACCGCGCGGTGGACGATGCGCGGCAGTTGCTGGCGGCGGCGGGAACCTACCAGACGAATGCCGCGCCGCGCGCCGTGGCGCTCGCGGACGAACTTTCGCGCCAGGCGACCCGGCTGGCGGATATGTGGATACCGGTCCGCTCGGCGATTGCGCAGTCCGTCACCAACGAACAGCAGGCCGCCTTCATCGATGAGCAAATCAAGGTCGCGCAGGAACATACGCGCAGGGCGGCGGAAAAACTCGCCGACATGGACGAGGCGGCCTACGACGAAGTCGCCGCGGCGGAGGCGGACATCACGCGCTTCAACAAGCTGACGGCGGGTGCGCCGCAAGCGCTGGCGCGCGATCTGACCGCGCAGTCGAACGCCTGGCAGGACGTTGAGCGCCTAAACGGGCGCGCCTGGCAGGACGACGCGCTCGATTACACGCGACGTTTCCGCGCGGCGTTTCCGGCTTGGGCCCAGGCTTACGAGCAGCAGGCGCAGAGCGACACGAACAAGCCGCCTTTCACGCCCGAGGCGCAGGCGGAGATTTCCAAACTGTCCACCGAACTCGAGAAACTGCAGATGGAATGCGCGGAAAAAGAACTTCCGCCGCAACAGGAGGCGTGCGTGCGCATGCTGGAGCGCATAAACGAACTGATGCCCAAGGACAAGAATTCGGGCGGCGGGAACGCCGACCAGCCGCAGAAGGGCGCCTCGCAGCAGAATCAACCGCAACAATCTTCGCCGGACGACAAAAACAAGCCGGACGACAAGGCAGATTCTCCGACCGACGCGCAACAGAACGAAGAGCAAAAGGACGCGGACAAGGAGCAGGAGAAAGAAAGCCCATCCCAGCCCTCGCCCGAAGAGCAGGAGGTCGAATCGACTTTGAAGAAGGCGCAAGAGCGAACTGACGAGCATGAAGCCGAAAAGAAGGCGCGCATGCGCAAGGCTGTCCTGCCGCCGAATGAAAGGGATTGGTAAATGAAGATAATCGTAGCATGCGGGGGGACGGGCGGACACGCCTTTCCGGGGCTCGCCGTGGCGCAAGCCTTGCAGAAGCGCGGACACGAAGTCACGATCTGGTGCGCGGGGCGCGCAGCCGAGGAGGGCGTTCTACGCGCGTGGGACGGACCGCGGTTCGCGACAGGCGCGCGGCAGCTTTCCGTGCGCAACGGTTTCGCGATCTTGCGGTCGTTCTGGCGTTGCCGGCGCGAGATCCGCCGCGCACGGCCGAATGTCCTGCTCGCCATGGGGAGCTATTCCTCGCTGCCGCCGGTTCTGGCGGCGTATCTCACGGGCGTGCCGGTCGTCCTGCACGAGGCCAACACCATCCCGGGCCGGGCGGTGGAGTTCCTCGCGCGCTTTGCCAGACGCATCGCCATCAGTTTCGAGGATACGGCGCGCTATCTGCCCAACAGAAACATCACGTTGACCGGACTGCCCGTGCGCGCGGACATCGCGCAGGGGAAACGGTTTGACTTCATCCCGCCCAACGCGTTCGTCGTCTTCGTGACGGGCGGAAGCCAGGGCGCCCATCGCGTGAACGAACTCGCGTGTGCGGCGCTCGTCAAGATGTCCAAGGCGCTCGCCAAGCGCGAAGACGCCGCCCGGCGTCCCCTCTACGTCATCCACCAGACCGGGCGGCTTGACGAAGGGGCGGTCATCGCGGACTATGCGCGCGCGGCGCTTCCCGCGCGCGTTCACGCCTTCGAGACAGACATGCCCGACGCGTTCGCCTCCGCCGATTTCGTCATTGCGCGCGCGGGCGCTTCCACATGCTTCGAGCTTGCTGCGTGCGGGAAACCGGCGCTGCTGATTCCGCTTCCGTCCGCCCTGCGCAACCACCAGCACGAGAATGCGCAGGCGTTCGTGCTCAAGGGTGCGGCGGACGAGGGCGTGCAGGCGGAATTGACGGTCGACGGGCTGGCACACTATCTGCTCGCCAAGTATGACCGCCCCGACGCCTTGCGGAAGATGGCCGAAAGGATGTCCGCGCTCGCCCAGCCGCACGCCGCCCTGCGCGTGGCGACGCTCGTCGAGGATGTCGGCGCCGGATCGTGCACGCGTTCCGAATAAAGGAGGATTCGACATGCAACTTGTGACGTCCGCCATTCGCGATTCCATGGCCTCTTCAAGCTGGATCCGCAAGATGTTCGAGAAGGGGATCGAACTGAAGAAGATTTACGGTCCGGATGCCGTATGCGATTTCTCGCTCGGGAATCCGGACGTGCCGCCGCCGGCCAAGACGGCGGACGCGCTGCGGGAAATCGCCGCGCAGACCGTGCGTCCGCTCGGGCTGGGGTACTGCCCCAACGCCGGCATACCGGAAGTGCGGACCGCGCTGGCCGCCTGGCTGACGAAACAGCAGGAGACGCAGCTTGCGGCAGAGGATGTCGTTTTGACGGTGGGCGCGGCGGGCGCGCTCGTGAGTTTCTTCCGCGCCGTCGTCGAGCCGGGCGACGAAATCCTGACCCCGGCGCCGTATTTCGTGGAATATGGCGCCTATTGCGGGCATTTCGGCGGCGTCCTGAAGGCGATTCCGTCCCTGCCGCCGACGTTCCGTCCGGACGTCGCCGCGATTGCCGCGGCGATTACGCCCAAAACGCGCGCAATTATCCTGAACTCGCCCAACAATCCGACCGGCGCGGTCTATTCGGCGGAAGACATCGCAGCAATCGCGGCGCATGTCGACAAAATCAACGAGACGCGCGAACGCCCCGTCTTCATCCTGAGCGACGAACCCTACCGGGCGTTCGTCTACGACGGCGCGCGCGTGCCGGCCATGTTGCCGTTTTCGAAATGGACCTGCGTGGCCGGAAGCTTCTCGAAGACGCTCTCGCTCGCCGGCGAACGCATCGGCTATTTCACGGCCAACCCCGCCATGCCCGACCAGAAAACGCTGATCGCCGCAGTGACGCTCACAAACCGCACGCTCGGGTTCGTCAATGCGCCCGTCATCGGCCAGCGGCTTGTCGCCTCTTTGCTCGACCAGACGGTCGATCTGGATGTCTACGACCGGCGCCGGCGGCTCATGGCGCGGATTCTGCGCGAAGCGGGGATCGCATTCGAGATGCCCAAGGGCGCGTTCTACGTGTTCGCGAAATCGCCCGTGGCGGACGACCTCAGGTTCGTCGACGCCCTCCTGCAGGAGAAGATCCTCGTCGTGACAGGGAAGGGGTTCGGGTTCGGCGGCTATGTGCGCTTGAGCTACAGCGTGGACGAAAAGATCATCCTCCGCGCGGCTAACGGTTTCAAGCATGCGATGGAAAGGTTGCGCGCGGAATGACAGGAACGCTTCTTCTGCCCTTGCTCTTCGCCGCGGCGCCCGTCTCGTTCGACACGACAGGGCGAAGCGTGACGTTCACCGCGACGGCGACCGGATGCGCGACAAACGCGCCGCTCGAGTTCCTGTTCGTCGGCCCGAATTCCGATCGCGGTTACGAGGCTCTTTTCGCGACGGACGCACCGCTAGCCGACATCGTCGACGCCTGCGCCCGGGCGGGATTTCCGGCCGGACACCCCGTGGACGCCAGAGCCTGCGTGTTCCGGGCGAGCGGCGAACCGGTCGAACTCTCGCCCGGTTTGACCGACCTCATTGTTGACGCGCAACATCCCGCAACGGCTTTCCCGGACGTGATCTATACAGGCGGCGCGCGGACAAATAAGGGCGCGCTTCTTGCCGACCAGACCATGCCCGCGGCGTTTTTCGCGCTGTACGATTGCGGCCAGTCGCCCCTGCAGTTCAACGATGTCCTCGACCAGTCGCAGACCTATGGACGCTTCTTGCCGCGGCATGCATTCAAAAAAGGAGAGCGCCGGGCCTTCACCTTGAAATGGGAAGGGACGCCTACAGCCCGAGAGAGGACCTTGATGCTTTCGCCCGATACGGCGTTGCAGGAACTAACCGCGTTCAGTCGGCTGGCGACAAACGGCACGTGGGACGTCCTGGCCACATTCGACGGCTCTTTTACGGTGCGGCAGGCCATCGCCGTCGCCCAAGCATTGGAGGCAATCGATTCCCCGACCGTCAAAATCAATGGCGTCGAAGAAGGACAATTCTATTTTCGCGCCTTTTTGCCGCTGCCGCAATGGCGCGACGCCGCGTCGCGCCTGTCGCAGCCGCCGGAAGTGCATTTCGGGAAGAAGGGTGGGGTATCGGTCACGCACTTCCTCGAAGACTGGAGCACGCCCGAGGCGACCGAGCCGATACTTACGGCGAGCCAAAAGGACTTTTCAACTGTCGAAGACGCCGCGGCGTACGCGCGCAATCTGGTCGGCAAGTCGCAAACCATGCTTCTTTTCGCCTCTCCCGGCGAAAAGCTCGCGCGGCTCTACGCCTTCCGCCGCGCCGTTACGGACGATAACGTCCTCAACTGGTACATTTTCGAAGAATGAGTTTCAACGAATCAGAACCGCTAGCCGCGCGCATGCGCCCGCAGACCCTCGACGAAGTCGTGGGACAGGATCACATTCTGGGCGAAGGAAAGCTGCTGAGAAGGGTGATCGAGGCCGACCGGCTCACAAACGTCATCTTCTATGGCCCGCCCGGCTGCGGCAAGACGACATTGGCGGAAGTTATTGCGCGCACGACGAAACGCGGCTTTGTGCGTCTTTCGGGCGTAATTTCGGGCGTGGCCGACATCCGCAAGATATGCGACCGCGCACGCAACGAACTCGGCGGATTCGGAACGCTTCTTTTCATCGACGAAATCCACCGATTCAACAAATCCCAGCAGGACGTCCTTTTGCCGTATGTCGAGGACGGCTCGGTCGTGCTGATTGGCGCGACCACCCACAATCCCAACTTCTTCATCAATACGCCTTTGACTTCGCGTTCGCTTGTCTTCGAGCTGCGTCCGCTCAGTCCGCAGGCGATCGCGCAACTTCTTGACCGCGCTTTGGCGGATCCGGAGAAGGGGTTCGGCAAGATAAAATCGCGCTTCGACGAAGACGCGAAGATGTTCCTTTCGACTGTTTCGGACGGTGATGCGCGACACGCTTTGACGGCACTGGAGATCGCCATGCGCTCCACGCCGCCGGACGAAAAGGGCGAAGTTCATTTGACGCTCGAAGTCATTCAGGAATGCATCCAACGCCGCCAGGTCCGCTACGACAAGAAGGAAGACGAGCATTACGACACGATCTCCGCGTTCATAAAGTCCATTCGAGGAAGCGATCCGGACGCGGCGATCTACTGGCTCGGCAAGATGCTGGTCGCCGGCGAAGATCCTCGTTTCATAGCCCGGCGGCTTGTCATCAGCGCGAGCGAGGACATCGGCAACGCGGACCCCCGCGGCATTTCGGTCGCTGTGGCGGCCATGCAGGCCTGCGAGTTCGTCGGCATGCCCGAGTGCGCACTCAATCTCGCCCAGGCGACGACCTATCTCGCTTCGGCGCCGAAATCGAACGCCAGTTACCTAGCGGTAAAAGCCGCGATGGCGGACATCCGCACCGGCGCCGTGCAGCCTGTTCCCGAACACTTGAAGAACAAACACGTCAAGGCTATCGGAAGCAACGAAGTGACCGAATACAAGTATCCGCATGATTTCAAGGATCATTTTGTCGATCAAAGCTACTTGAAAATCCCCAAGAAATATTACCGCCCGACAAATGAGGGCTATGAAGCGACAATCGCCAAGAGGTTGGCGATTCTGAAAGGTAAGTTTACATAACCGCCATTAGGGCCGATTAGATTTCCGTATCCGTAGATGATATTTCAATAGGAGAAAAACCATGACCGACTATCCGAATGACGCTAGATCGACAGGCAACAAGACGAACGCTTCCGCGCTTCGCCTGTATTCTTCCGCGGACAATCTAAACGATTTCCCGATTCTCAAGGCTTTTCAGGAATACGTCAACGAAGAACAGTCTAAAGCGCAGAAAAGAATGACGCTCCTGTGCGTGATTTTTATGCTCATCCTGCTTGTGGTCGTAGGCGTCTTCACCGTCCTTTTGGTGCGCTCAAACCACGATAATTCCCAGCTGAGCGGACGCCTGCTCGAGATGGCGCTCAAGGCACAAAGCGCGCCTTTACTGTCCACCTCAAGTTCTGACGCCGTAAAGTCTTTGACGGACTCCATCACGCAGATTCAAACGAAGATGAGCGAACAGCAGATAAAACTCGCCCAGGAACAACAGGCTCTGTTTGAAGAGAAACTCCGCCTCATAACGGCAACGAAACAGGATGAAGCCAGGCCGCAGCCCCCTTCACCAGCCCTAAGAACTTCCGCCAGGAAAAACAAAGAAACAGAAGTGCGCCTCAAAAAAGAAGCGGCCCGCCTCAAGGACGAAAGAGCGCAGCTTGAACGTGAAAAAGCGGAGCTTCATAAACAGCAAGTAGAACTCAACCGGCGCAAACTTTACCCTGAGTTTTATCAAAAAGATAAAAAAGAAGCCCCTTCAAAACTTGTTCCGCAGAAAAAGGCCAGTCCCTCTTCCGCCGCGAACATCGCCCCAATTGATTATTTCGACCAATATTCGGACGTAGCTGAAGAATCGACTGATTCCGCAACAGAATCCAAGCCGGATCATATCGATTACTTTAGCCAATACGAACAGACAGGTGGTGCCGAGACTTCCGCTTCCACGCCTCGACCGTCTTCGCGAAACGAGACGCTCAAAACGAAATCGCCCGAAAGCCCCCTTCCTCAAGCCAGAGAATCCAAGCCTAAGTTTGAGAATCTCACGGTTCATTCTCCCACGGGAGATTCGGTCGACTGGCAGATCCCACTCGACTGACGCTCGTTCGGTTATCCCGACAAAGAAAAATGTGCGCAGGCCCCCCCCCCCCGCGTGCATTTTTATTTACATGTACCCTTTTCTCTTAGGAGAGACGGTTCTTGAAGTCTTCGTATCCGAAAGTCCGCAAAACCTGCACGGGGCCGTGCGCCGGCTTGAAGCAGATGTCCGGTAGCGGCATGCCGTTGAAGGTGTTGTTCTTGACCATGGAATAGATGGCCATATCTTCGAAACTGAGTGTTTGGCCGGCTTTCAGCGGCTTGTCAAACGAATATTCGCCAATGATGTCGCCGGCCAGGCAGGTCGGACCGCCCAGACGGTAGGAGAAACGCTTTTCGCCGGGCAGTCCCGCCCCCGTAAGCCGTGGACGGTACGGCATCTCTAGGACGTCCGGCATATGGCATTCGGCGCTCGTGTCGAGTATGGCGAACGGGTGTCCCCAGTCGTTCACGTCCAGAACCTTTGTGACGAGCCTGCCGGCATTCAGGGCGACCGCCTCGCCCGGTTCCAGATATACGGTCAGATGGGGCCACCGGCGCCGGAACGCCTGCAGCGTCCGCACGAGCAGGTCAACATCGTAATCCGCGCGCGTAATATGGTGTCCGCCGCCGAAGTTCACCCACTGCATCCGCGGCAGGAATTCACCGAAGTCCGTCTCGAACCGCGACAAAACCGCCACGAGCGCGTCCGCGTTCTGTTCGCAGAGCGCATGGAAATGGAGCCCTTCCACGTTCCGCAGAAGTTCCGCGTTCACCGCCGCGCGCGGCATGCCGAGACGCGATTCGGGCGCGCACGGATTGTAGAGCGCCGTCTCCACCGTGCTCACACCCGGATTCACCCGCAGGCCCGGCGAGACGCCTGCGCGCTTCGCCGCACGCGCGAACGCCTTTATCTGCGCCGGCGAATTCAGCACGACATGGTCGCACATCCGCACAATCTCGTCGAAATCGACGCGCGTGAACGCCGGATTGTAGACGTGGTTCTCCTTTCCCGGCATCTCTTCCGCGGCGAGTTTAGCCTCGAAAAGCCCGCTTGCCGTCGTGCCGTCCAGATACTCGGAGATGATCGGATAGAGCTTCCAGGCCGAGAACGCCTTCTGGGCGAGAAGAATCCGGACGCCCGCTTCGCGGCGAACGCGCGCCAGAATGCGGCAGTTCGCCCGGAGTGCGCGCTCTTCTATCAGATAGCAGGGCGTTTTCATGGAACGGGCACGGGCTGGAAGTTCTCGATCCACGGGAGCCCCTGCTTGGGGAGTTCCGCCATGAACGGATCGGGGTCGAACTCCTCGCAGGTATGCACGCCAGGAGCCGTCCACTTGCCTTCCAGGAACATCTTCGCGCCAATCATGGCCGGCACGCCTGTCGTGTAGCTGATCGCCTGCGAGCCGACTTCCTTGTAGCACGCCTGATGGTCGCAGACGTTGTACACGTAATAGTCCACGTCCTTCCCGTCCTTCTTGCCATGAAAGATGCAGCCGATGTTGGTCTTGCCCTTCGTCCGCGGACCGAGCGTCGCCGGGTCGGGCAAAAGTGCCTTGAGGAATTCGATCGGCACGATCTTCTGTCCCTTGAAGTCGATCGGGTCGATGCGCGTCAGACCGACATCCTCCAGGCACTTCAAGTGCGTAAGATAGCTCTGACCGAAGGTCATGAAGAAGCGGATGCGCTTGATGCCCTTCAGGTTGCAGCCGAGAGACTCCAGCTCCTCGTGGTGCAGCAGGTACATGTCCTTCACGCCGACCTGGTCGAAGTTGTATTCGCGCTTGATCGCCATCGGCGCCGTCTCGACCCACCAGCCCTTGGCGAACGCCTTGCGGTCTTCGACGGGGACTTCGGGCTTGTCGTCCTTGGGATCGTCGACCCAGTAGCTGCCCTTCGCCGCGACTTCGCGGATGTTGATTTCTGGATTGAAGTTCGTGGCGAACGGATACCCGTGGTCGCCGCCGTTGCAGTCGAGGATGTCGAGTGTTTCGATCGTGTCGAAGTAGTGTTTCTGCGCGTAGGCGGAGAAGACCTGCGTCACGCCGGGGTCGAAGCCACACCCCAGAATGGCGGTTAAACCCGCCTTCTCGAACTTCTCCCGATACGCCCACTGCCACGAATACTCGAAATGCGCTTCGTCCGGCGGCTCATAGTTGGCGGTGTCGAGATAGGAGACGCCCGCGGCGAGACACGCGTCCATGATCGCCAGATCCTGGTACGGCAAGGCGATGTTCATGACGAGATCGGGGGCGTAGTCCCGAATGAGGGCGGTCAGGCGCGGCACGTCCATCGCGTCGATCTGCGCCGTCGTGATGCGCGTACGGGTGCCGCGCTTTTCGCAGGCGTCCTTGATGGCCGCGCACCGTGCTTCGGTCCGGGAGGCGATCAAGAGATCGGTAAATACCGTGTCATTGAGGCACATTTTGGCCGCGGCGACCCCGGCGACCCCGCCGGCGCCGATCAAGAGAACTTTCGACATGACTTTATTTCCTTCCTTTTGTTTCAGACTTTCAAGGCGAGCAGGCACTCGCGCAGGAGCTTGCAGGCAAGTGCCGTGGAGCGTCCGCTTGCGTCCAGCATGGGCGCGAGCTCGACGAAATCGAATCCGACGACATTAAAGCGCGCGAAGACGTCCATCAGCGCGGCACGCAGCTGCTCGAACGTCAGTCCGCCCGCTTCGGGCGTGCCCGTCCCGGGGAATTCGGACGGATCCAGCACGTCCAAGTCGACCGTCAGATAGACTGGCGTGCTGGGCGACAACGACACGGACGGGAGCGTTTCCGCCGTAAAACGCTCCGTCTGGACGTGCCCTTCCGCCATGAAGGCGAATTCCTCGCGCGTGCCCGAGCGGATGCCGAACTGGAAAATCCGTTCGTCTCCAAGCAAATCGTGGCACCGCCTCAGAACGCAGGCGTGCGAAAGCGGATTGCCGAGGTACTCCTCCCGAAGATCCGCATGCGCGTCGAAGTGGATGATGTGCAAGTCCGGATGCCGCGCGGTCAGCGCCCGCACGACCCCCAGACTCACCAAATGTTCGCCCCCCAGCAAGACAGGCACCTTGTCCGCATCCAGAATGGACTCCGTTTTCTCCTCGATCATCCGCAAAGCGGGTTCGGGTGCCCCGAACGGAAGTTCCAAATCCCCCGCGTCATGAATGCGCGTCGCGTCCAGATCCCGGTTCAAGTACGGAGAGAAGGTTTCGATTCCGTAGGACTCCTGGCGGATCGCCGCAGAACCGAACCGTGCGCCCGGCCGGTAGGATGTGGTCGAATCGTACGGAGCGCCGAAGAGAACCGCCGCGGACGCGGCAAACGTGCTTTCGCAGCCGATAAACGCCATGATGACTCCCTCAGGCGTTCGCCGCCTTCTGTCCGAGCAGTTCGCGCACGTAGTTCGGGAGCGCGAAACCGCCGCGGTGCAGGTCCGTATTGTAGTAGTGGGTCGGAATCTTCAGCGCGTTCCACGCCCGCGCCCGCAGATGCTTGAGCGGGTGGTACCGCTTGGACGCGAACCCGAACAGCCAATGGCCGGACGGATACGATGGAATGTGCGCCTGGTAGATCATGGAAAGCCCGAAAATGTTCGCGATGTGCTTATGGGCGTTCTTGACGGACTGGGAATGTTCCGAATAGAACGGCGACTCGTGCTGGTTGATGAGAATCCCGTCCTCGCACAGCGCCTTCCAGCAGTTGCCGTAGAATTCGCGCGTGAAGAGCCCTTCCGCCGGACCGTACGGGTCGGCGCAATCCACGATGATGAGGTCGTATTCGTTGACTTTGCCGCGCACGAACCGCAGCCCTTCTTCCACGTGGATATGCACCCGGCGGTCGCGGAACGCCGCGGCGCAGAACGGCAGATGCGCCATGGCGAGCGTATAGAGGTCCTTGTCCGGCTGCACAACGTCGATGCGCGCAATCGTGCGGTACTTCACGAGTTCCCGCACCGTGCCGCCGTCGCCGGCGCCGATCACGAGCACGTTCCGGACTTTCGGATGTACCGCCATGGGCACGTGCGCCAGCATTTCATGGTAGATGAACTCGTCTTTCTGCGTTAGGAAGAGTTCGCCGTCCAGCACGAGCACACGCCCGTATTCCACCGTGTCGAGTATGTCTATGCGCTCGTTTTCGCTCTTTTGGGAGGCGATTTGGCGCAATACCTTCATCGTAAAGCGCACGTCCTTCGTATGTTGGTCGGTATACCAAAGTTCCATATCTCGCTTACCTCACCACGTTGATCTTGTTGATCTTCATGTCCGCCGGCCCCGTCATGAAACAGCCCTTGGACTTCGCGTACAGAATGTAGTCCAGCACTTCCTGCGTAATGCGCTCGCCCGGCGCCAGGATCGGAATGCCCGGCGGATAGCACATCACGAATTCCGCCGCGACGTACCCCTTGGACTTCGTGATCGGCACGGACCGCTTGGACGCGTAGAACGCGGCCTGGGGAGACATTTCCACTTTCGGCTCGACATACTCGTGGTCGAAGAGCCCGACGGGTGATTTCGCGTGCAGACGCTTGATTTCCGAGAGCGCCGAGATGAGACGTTCGATGTCCAGCGGACGGTCCCCCGAGGACAGAATGCAGAGGATGTTGCCCACGTCGCCGAATTCGATCTGGATGCCGTAGTCGTCGCGCAGAAGATCGTAGACCTCGATGCCGGCCAGGCCGATCTCACGCGTGTGGATGGAGAGCTTCGTCGAGTCGAACGCGCACACCGAATCCCCGTTCACGAGTTCGGGCCCGAACGCGTGGTACCCACCCAGATCGTTGATTTCCTCACGGGCGTAGTCCGCCATCTGGATTGTCTTTTCGTACATGGCCCGCCCGTTCTCGTAGAGATTGCGCCGCGCCAGATCGAGCGAGGCGATGAGCAGATACGAGGCGGACGTCGTTTGGGTGAGGTTGATGACCTGGCGAATGTAGTCCGGATCCACCGGACGCCGCGTCAGAAGGATGGACGACTGCGTCAGCGACCCACCGGTCTTGTGGATGGAACACGCCGCCATGTCCGCCCCCGCCGCCATGGCGGAAACGGGGAGCTTGTCCGTGAAATAGAAGTGCGTGCCGTGCGCCTCGTCCACCAGAACGAGCATGTTGTGCGCATGGGCGAGCGCCACGATGGCGCGAAGATCGGAACAAATGCCGTAGTAGGTCGGATTGTTCACGAACACCGCCTTGGCGTCCGGATTGGCCGAAATCGCCGCCTCGACGTCCTCCAGGCGCATCCCGAGCGGAATGCCCAGTTCGGGATTGACCTGCGGGTTCACGTAGACCGGAATCGCCCCGTTCACGACGAGCGCGTTGATGGCCGAGCGGTGCACGTTGCGCGGCAGGATGATCTTCTGCCCCGCCTGGATGGAGGCGAAAATCATCGTCTGCACCGCCGCGGTCGTGCCGTTGACGATGAAAAAGGCGTTGTCCGCCCCGAACGCTTTCGCCGCCAGCGTCTGCGCGTCCTTTATGACGGAAACCGGGTGGGCCAGATTGTCCAAAGGTTTCATGGAGTTGACGTCCAACGACATCAACTTGGCGCCGAAATATTCGTTCAGCGCCGGGTTCATGCGCCCGCCCTTGTGGCCGGGCACGTCAAAATGCGCCAAGCGGTTGACCCGCTGCTCTTCCAGAGCCTTGGCGACAGGCGTATCCAACTGACTGAGAGACTTCATCGTCATCCCTCACAATTAAGAATCCTTGGTCAACGGATGGTTTCGGGGCTCCTGCTCCCGCTACCGCCGCTCCGTCGCCCTTTTTCGGCTTTAGAACACCGCATATTTTACCATAACCTTTTCGCCTATGCAATAGAAAATCTCACTTTTTCGCTATCCTAACATATTATTAACATACTGCCGCGGAGAATACGTCTCTCGCGCTTTTAGATGGGCAAAAATGCCGCGTTTCTGACCTCGCGTTTTGTGTTGAAACTTGTTTCCCCGCGGGGAAAAAAACAAATCCCCGTGGGGATTTAGACAAAACCCCGTGGGTTTTTTGTCCGGCCCCGTCGGGGGGGGGGGGGCAACCGTCCGGCGGGAACCGCTACCGGGGCGTGCCGCGGGTGAGGGTCAGGAGGGTGATTTCCGACGGGATCGCCCAGCGCACGGGGATGCCCGCCCACTGTCCGGCGCCGGGCGAGACATAGAGCTTCTTCCCATCGCCCAGGTCGTAGAGTCCGCAAACAAAGCCGTTGTTCGCCTTCTTCACGAGCCTGTCGAAGAGCGGCAGGACGCCGCCGTGCGTATGACCGGAAAGCTGCAGATCGGCTCCCAACGCGGCGTTTTCGCGCGCCTCTCCGGGACGGTGCTGCAGAAATACCGTGAACGCCCCCTTCTTCGGGGTGCGCGAAAGGACTTCCGCGGCGTTTGTCGTCGCGATCCCGAGACGTCCGGCGGCGGCATCGTCCACGCCGGCGAGAACAAGGTCCGGACGTGGCGAGACATATTCTCCGTTTAGGAACCGGAAGCCCTTCTGCGCGTACCACACCTGCCACGCCGGTGCATCCGCGTAGAATTCGTGGTTGCCGCTGACGAACCACACCCCGTCCGGTGCCTTCAGGTCCGCAAGCGGCAGGACGTCTCCGGCGCGCTGTCGCACGCGTCCGTCCACGACATCGCCCGTGCAGACGACGAGGTCGGGTTGCGCCGCGTTAATCGCCTCCACAAGCCGGCGGGTGCGCGAACCGCGCAGGAGCGAACTGACATGCGGATCGGCGAGTTGGACGATCCGATACCCTTCCAGGCTAGCCGGCAGATTGGGATACACCACCGTGACGGCGTGGATGGCGGGCGGACACACCGCGCCCCACACGCCCCACGCGGCGATTCCCCAGGCAAGAAGCGGCAAAAGCCACACTTTGAGGCGGGGCTTGAGGAAATAGCCGGCGCAGGCGAGCGCGACAAGGATGAAAAGTCCGCAATTCGCCCAGCCCCAGAGCGCGATCACGATGGGCGGAAGTTCCGGGATAAAGGGATCGAGCCCCTGCGCGGAAAACACGCAGAACTTCGCCGCGCAAAGAAGAAGAAACGCCATCCAAAGCGCTTGCGCACGGACTCCGAGCCGGCACGGTCGCACAAAGACGAAGAACGCCACGAGTGCCGCGGCGAAGGAACCGTATTCAAAAAGCAGACCGAACATTTTTTATGCCGCGCGCGGCGGAACTTCAAGATAGAATTGGGCCTGTCCGAACATGTAGTAGACGGAAACGAAAAAGGCCGCGACTGGGAAGACGATTCCAACCAACATCGCCCGCAGGAGTTCGGGCAGAACGGGGATAAGCCCGGCTACCAGCAACGCCGTAAGCAAGAGGAAGGCTTTCCAATACGAGCAATCCAAGTAGAACGCCCGCCACTTGTATCCGTCAAGCCGCCGGGCGCTTTCGCGGAAACACTTTGTCGCGGACCAGTCCGGATGGTCGACCTTCAGATACCACACGAAGCGATACCGGTAGATGACGTAGAAAACCGGAATGGTTGCGACAAGAAACGCGATGAACAGGAGAAAGACTCCCGCGCCCAGCCAGAGGGTATGCGCGAGGAGGAAATCCCTGAGGAAGTAAAAGGCAAGGAAGAATATGCCATAGACGAGCATAAGCGGCAAGGCGGCGACCAGGAGGCGGATCGTGTAGGCGAACATCATGGCGAACATCCCGAACGGGACACGGAAACCCGAAAATGCCGCGCGCGTCAGCCCCGTTTCCGCCTGACGCATGCCGCGCAAGGCCACGAGACTCCAGCCGAAGTTCTGGATGCCGCCGAACACCGCCTGGATGAAGACGTAAAAGACGGTCGCCACCGCGGCGGCGAAAAGAACGTCGAACGAATACGCCGCAAGAGGAGCATCTCCCGTGAGCGCGAGATAGTCCAGCGTACGGATGCCGAACGTCAGGAAGGCCTGCTGCAAAAGAAGAAGAGCCAGCGAACAGGCGAGCCCCAGGAGCAGCATCGCGCTCATGGCGCGTGCGCCGCACCGGGTGTGGAAAAGCGTCTTGCGGGCAAGTGCGCGAATTTCTTTTGAGGTTCTCATGCCTCTATTATACCATATCTACGGACGTTTCGGGTGAAGAAAAGCAAGATGGAAGATTCGAAAAGTGCATCCTGTCGTGAGACACCCGGGACAGGTCGTTCCGACGGGTGGAGAGTGAAAGCGAAAAAGGAGAAGGATCGGTTGCGGAAGCGAATGGAAAGAATGTGTAAAGGCCACCCCCAGGAGGGTGGCGCGCCGGATAAATGTTGCAAAGGCGTCGGCAATCGTGGTAAAATACGTGGTGTAAAATCGAAACGTCTACAACGAAAGGACGCCATGAGGAATTATACCATAAAGAAAGCGCCGGGTGCAACCCTCCAGTACTATCACCGCGAAATCCTCCAGAAAGACTGGAACGACCGCATCGAAAACGGCAGAATGCCGACCCTCCGGGCGTTCGCCCGCGACCATGGTCTCGCCGTGCAGACCAGGAAGACCGGCATGCAACGGAAAGCATGTGGAAGTCACCCCCCAAAATTTTCATGTGCCCTGCACAAATGCAAACGAAGCCCGAGCCGAAGCACAATCCCGCCTGAAAAGTAATCCGGGTGCTTTCTGCTTGGCAAAATAGGAATCCTGCGGAAACGAAACCCAAACGCGGCGGGATTTGTCTCAGTCCACATGGGAATCCGAACGAGGACACTCCGCCCATCCCGCGCAATTTGTCGGTTTGAGTCCGTTTCGCGCCGTTTTTGCACGCGCGACGGTTCCGGCGCAACGGCATCACCGTTCCGGCGCAACGGCATCACCGTTCCGGCGCAACGGGGTGGCCGTTCCGGCGCAACGGCATCACCGTTCCGGCGGGACAAGGTACCGTTTCCATCCTCTACACGATTAATTAACTCCGAGGGACGACAAAGGCTCCCCTAACATTCCGACACTCGCTTCGCACGCGCCGCCCCTCCAAAGGTAGGGACCGCAGCCCCCTGCGGTCCGCCTCGCCTCCAACCCAATGGCAAGAACAGCGGCCCCCTGCCGCCCATCGCCCCCACACAGACCGCGAAGCGGTCAATCTAAAAAACTGTTCGGCCTTATTCGTGAGCGGAATCCGCGAAAGCCCTTGACGGAGTGTTAGCGACGTCTTTTGTTGCTCATCGGAGTTCCTTCTACTCGGAGTTATTCCTCTCACAGAGCTACGCAGAGCCCCCCATCTCCATTATCTTCCCTACACGGTTAAATAATGATCGACTCTCCTTCCTGCAAAAGCGGGTAGGGTCTTGAACTCGTCAGGGCTGGTGTAAAATCGCCCGAATGAGCGCCAAATGGTTGCGCAAGGAGTCCTTGAACGGACGAAAGTGGCTTTCGGCATTGTTCTCGAAGTAGACTTTCCGGATGGGGACTTCGCGGACGCGATCCGGCAAACGCCGCGCTTCGAGGAGCATGACCTGCTCGTAATCGTAGCGATCGCCCGGCAATTCCCGCAGGCGGGGAATGATTCCGGCCGGAATGCCGCGCAGCCCCGTCTGGGTGTCGCTGACCTTGAAACCCAGCAGCAAACGGAAGAGGAGTCGGGACCAGCCGTTCCCGAGCCGACTGCGAAACGGCGCTTTTGCGTCCGCCCGGCGCACCCCGAGGACGATTCCGCCGCGGCAGTTTTTAAGCGCCGCGGCGACCTTCAGGACGTCTTCCGGCGCGTGCTGACCGTCGGCGTCCGCCGTGACGGCGTCCTCGTCCGGCTGAAGCACGGCAAAGGCCGTCTTCAGCGCGGCTCCCTTCCCGCGGTTGACGGGGTGGGTCAGAACCTGCGACACAAGCGGGCGCACCGCTTCGATGATGTCCCGTCCGGCGGACGAACCGTCGTCCACGAGCAAAATGCGCGCGAAATGCGGACGGAGTGCCTGCACGAGAGCGACGAGGCGTCCGTTCGGATTGTAGGCGGGGATTATCAGTGCACACGCCATCAGGTCACCCTTCGAGTGCAAAATAAAAGACCCCGCATTGCCGTAGTGCAGAACCCCCGGAACCCTCTATTCCAAGTGGGGACGCGCAGT
>ERZ808240.1173-NODE-1173-length-33132-cov-6.436497_pt1 | contig 33132 bp, 38 predicted proteins | sample MGYA00521084_ERZ808240 | MGnify/ENA primary metagenome ERZ808240 (study PRJEB31516, sample SAMN03275571) | gut metagenome | biome: mammalia-associated habitat; material: feces | host: Papio cynocephalus | place: Kenya | collected 2012-08-06 ... | reverse complement strand
GCATAATGAAAAAGAGCGCTGATTCGTTATGGATCGGCGCTCTTTTCTTTGGGCAAACCCGTTTTACGCTCTGCTTTCCTTTTTGTAAGGCGTTTGACATTGATACAAATTGAGGAGAATGAGGGTGAACCGCCCCGAAACACCCATAAAAAGAAGCCTGAAAGAGCATCGTCTGCAGCAGGAGAGACGATGGTGCCGTCTGCGGGAATCGAACCCGCGTCCGCTGGTTACAAATCAGCAGCTCTGCCATTGAGCGAAAACGGCATGAAAAAAGCGCCCCTGCCCGATGGCAAAGACGCTTGAGGTATCCAGTTTTTATAGCAAAAGAAAACCACGGTGCGTTGTGCATCGTGGTGATTACTGGTTCCAGTCTTCCCAAGCCAGTTTTGTTAATTCTTTATCGGCAGCGATAACTTCGGGAGGTGCGTCTTCACGCAAACCATCATTATCCAAATAGGGTTTGACTCTCTCCCACAGCTCTTTTTCATGAGCATCCACAATATACATAAAGCTCACAATCCCTTCTCTCTTAAAGATTTGTATTCGGCTTCAACCTCATCATATCGCCGGTCGTGGTATATTCGTTTAGCATAATCGCTGATTTCTCCTACATTATCTCGCGTGATGCCGAGTTTGTCAATTCGCTTTTTGCATTTTTCGCACAGAGCATCGAGATACTTTCCTCGATTGTTTTGCGTAATTGTCCATCCGGCCTGACGGAAATCTTCGGCTTGATTCATGTGCCACATTTCGTGAGCTTCAATAGCGCCAGCGCCACCAGCTGCTTCTTGGACAGCCTTCCTTCCGACACTTTCTGTATAATAGACGATATTCTCGCAAGGGTCATAAATGCCCAAGGCTCCAGCAAGCTCATCATCGCTGACAATGACGATTGCAGGTTTTCACTCGGGAGCAACGCCCCATGCAGACAGAGCTTTTTCGGTATTTTGGTTGATTTCATGCAGAGCTTTTGGCTTAATGGTAGCCTTATCAGAGATATAGACAGGCGTTTTATACGATTCAACCTGCTTTACAGAGATTTCAACATTTTTGCCGCGACGAGTTAAATAATACTGCTTTCGGCTCCACGGTCTTTTCGATATGCTTGTTCTTGAATCTGCTGCCCGTTTTTCCACTTCGTCCACTTCGTTCCCTCCGGCACATAATACTCCTCGCCGTCCTCATCGCGGGCGATGCGCAGACCATCGGCGAAGTCCTCCGGGATGACCGGTGCAGTGGTACAGCGACAGCGGGGGAGAAGCGTCATTGTACTGCCCTTCCTCACCAAATCTGAAGCCGTTTGACGCTGGAATCAGCGTGAGATACACCGTCGTGTCACCTATGCCTTCTTTTTGCACTGTACCGTTTCCTCTGCCAAAACTTGACGAAACCGGGCAGACAATCTATACTATAGGAGAAAAGAATCAATAAAAGAAGGGACTGAGACCTTCCGCGTGATAAAAATTGCGTTTTGTGATGATGAGGCAGCTGTGCTGAGTCAGCTGGAAACTTTACTGGAGGAGTATGCCGCGGCGACCGGGCAGGAGTTTGCCCATATCTGCTACCACAGCCCGGTGGAACTGATAGCCGATATCGAAAAGGGAATGCACTTTGACATCCTGATGATGGATATCCTGATGCCGGGCGAGAATGGCATCTCTGCGGCCCGGGAGATACGGGAACATGATACCAACGTGAAAATCATCTTTCTGACCTCAAGCTCTGAGTTTGCGGTGGAGTCCTATGCGGTGGATGCCTGGTATTATCAGCTGAAACCCATCCGGAAGGATGATTTCTTCCGCCTGATGGATTCGGCCATCGCGGCATGCGGCAGGGAACAGAAGCACAGTATCATCCTCCGCAGCAGGGGCGGCATCGTCCGGCTGGAGCTGGAACAGCTGGTCTATTGCGAGGTGCTGGGCCGCACCCTTATTTTCCACCTGAAGGACGGCACGACGCTGGAGAGCATCGGGCGGCTGGATGAACTGAGCAGTCAGCTGGAACCGTATCCCAGCTTTCTGCGGCCCCACCGCTGCTACCTCATCAATATGGAATACGTTTCAGCCATCACGGCTCGTACCATTACATTGCAGGGCGGGGCAGAAGTGCCGGTGCCCCACGGCAAATATTCTGAGATGAAAAAACGGTATCTGAGCTATGTCTTTGACCAGAAGCAGGTGTTTCAGCTATGAGCATCCTCACTCTGGCGAACGGCGCAGCGGTGGGCATCTTTGGCATCGTGCTGTCTGCGTCGTTCTGTGATATCGGCTGGACGAAGAAAAAACGAACTGTCATGCTGGCCTCGTCCGTCATCATGTTACTGCTGCAGGCCGTGGTGGTCTGCTTTGCCGGCTGGGATAAGATATTGGCCGTCTATCCCTTCATCACCCATGGGCCGCTGGCGGTGGTGCTCTGTCTGCTCAGCGGACAGTTTCTCTGGCCGACCATCTCGGTGCTGGCCGCCTATCTGTGCTGTCAGCTCCGGCGTTGGCTGGCGCTGCTGGCAGTGGCAGTGTTCCCCGGCAGCGAGTGGATGCAGCCGGCCGTGGAGCTGGCTGTCACTCTGCCGCTGCTTCTGCTCCTGCTCCAATATGTGTCTCCGGCAGCGCGGGAGTTTGCACGGTATCCCCGGACGATGCAGCTTTTGTTTGGGCTGGTGCCGCTGCTCGGCTATGGTTTTGATTATGTGACCCGCATTTATACAGACCTGCTGGCGCAGGGCAATCAGGCGGCCGTAGAGTTTATGCCCTTTGTGAGCAGCGTGGCCTATATCGTGTTCGTGCTCCGGGCTTCGGCAGAGGAGCGCACCCGCAGCCGACTGGAACAGACCCAGAACAACCTGAACTTACAAGTCGGGCAGGCGGTGCGGGAGATCGAGGCCCTGCGGACTTCCCAGCAGCAGGCCCGCACTTACCGCCACGATCTGCGCCATCATCTGCAATATATCTCGTCCTGCATCGAAAACGGAAGGGGAGAGCAGGCACAGGACTACATTCAGAGTATCTGCTCCGAGATAGAGGCCAGCAAGGTGACACTCTACTGCGAGAACGAAGCGGCCAATCTCATTTTTTCCTCGTTTGCATCCCGGGCAGAGAACAGCGGCGTGCCGCTCAGCATCCGGGCACAGATCCCCCAGGATATCCCGGTGGCAGAGAACGACCTCTGCGTGCTCCTCTCCAATGCACTGGAAAACGCGCTCCACGCCTGCTGCAAGCTAAAGGCAACGGGAAAGCCTGCTTCTATCGAGGTGACAGCGCGGGAAAAGAACGGGCAGCTGCTTTTGCAGTTCGTCAACAGCTGCCCGGAGGGGGTCCGGTTCGAGAACGGTCTGCCTGTGACCCGGGAAGCGGGCCACGGCATCGGGGTGCGCAGCATCTGCGCCATTGTGGACAAATACGGAGGGATTTCGGACTTCTCGGTGCAGGGTGGGCAGTTCATCCTGCGGGCTTCTCTCTGAGCCGGGGCGATTCGGCACAGTTTTGAGTCGAATCGTGACGAAACGGCAGAGAACAGAACAGCATCGTGTATACTCTTATTAAGATGAAAGCGCAGAGGGCCCGAGGCCCGGATGCAGGCCCTCTAAAAAGGAGGATATCTTATGAGACGGATCGCTGCTCTGGCACTGAGCGCAGCCCTGCTGGCTTCGCTCACCACCCCTGTTCTGGCTGCTCCGGCCGTGGATACGGCACTGCCTGCCCCCGTATTGTGGAGGCAGAAAACGACGACTGGACCCTGTGGGAGCTTCCCCGGGCCGCTACGCCCGACCTCAGCAACACCACATGGAATTTTTCCGGCGGCTACATCGACGGACAGGAGATGACGCAGGCCGAAATGGATGCCTCGCTGGCGGAGTACGGCGGCAAGCTGCAGTTCCAGTTTGACGCCAACGGCGGCGCGACAATGATCCAGGGCGGCGGCACCGTGCAGGGCACATACCAGTATCTGGACGATGGCAGCGTGGGCGTCATCTTTGATTACAACGGTGAAGAACTGCGCTATGCCTGCATTTTCGGATGGACGGAGGAGGATGAGCTGCTCATGGTAGCCATCTCCAACATTGACGGCAAGGACGGCGTCTACTTCGTCCAATAACATCGATTCATCGCGTCTTTGTCATTTTATGCTGAGGATGCGGTGTCTATAGGCTTTGTCCGGCGGCGTCCGGCTCTGCGAGTGCCTTTGCGGTTAGGGCACTGTCTGCGGGATCGGAACGCCATACCCGGGCCGGACAGGGCCGGAGGAATCAGAGGACAGCCTGACGATTTTTCGTCGGGCTGTTTTTATTTTTGCAGGATAGAGAGACTTTCCAGAAAAAAGACAGAAAAAATCAAAAAAGACTCTTGCATTTTTCACAGGACATGCTATAATATTGGGGCAATCGTTTCCAAGGCCGCTCGAGGGGGTAGCCGATATTGAAGGTTGTGATGGGCACATACATGAATAATATGGCCCCAATAAGTCAGAACCAGAAATGAGGTGAAAAGAATGAAACAGGGTATCCATCCGAACTACGTTGACTGCACCATCACCTGCGCATGCGGCAACGTCATCAAGACTCGTTCCACCAAGCCCGAGATCCACGTCGAAGTCTGCTCCAAGTGCCACCCCTTCTACACTGGCAAGCAGAAGCTGGTTGACAGCGGCGGACGTGTTGAGCGCTTTAACAAGCGTTTCGGCCGTAAGTAATTGCAGATTACTGGTCATTATGAGCGTCGTTTCCCATTCGGGAGACGGCGCTTTTTGTTGTGCCGGATGCGGAAATGGTCGAGCAAACGCAAAAAAGCCAAACTTTGGAAACATACACAGCTTTATCTTATTTCTGACACATTTTCGGGCTAGAATTATCAGGCATTCCCGGAGAAGCCGGGCCACATTCACAGCAAAGGAGTGTTTTTTGTGATAGAAGTATCCCACCTCACCAAAAGATACGGCAGGCGTCTTGCCGTGGATGATGTCTCGTTCACCGTGGAAGACGGCGTGATCTATGGTCTGCTGGGGCCGAACGGCGCCGGAAAATCCACCATCATGAATATCCTCACCGGCTATCTTGCTGCGACGGAGGGACAGGTGACGGTAGAAGGCCATCCTCTGCCGGAGGAGGCCGATGCCGCCAAGGCCTGTGTGGGCTACCTGCCCGAGCAGCCGCCCCTTTACCCGGAGATGACGGTGGCCGAGTATCTGGACTTCGTGGCTGAACTGAAGAAAGTGAAAAAGGCCGACCGTGCCGGACAGGTGCAGTCTGCTGCCCGCCGCACTGGGCTGGAAGATGTGCTGCTGCGGCTCATCCGCAGCCTGTCCAAGGGCTACCGCCAGCGTGTGGGCGTGGCACAGGCCCTGCTGGGGTCTCCGCAGCTCATCATTCTGGACGAGCCTACCGTGGGCCTTGACCCGGCACAGGTCATTGAGCTGCGCCGTCTGATCAAAGAACTGGGCCGCACCCATACGGTCATCCTGTCCAGCCATATCCTCAGCGAGGTGCAGGCTGTCTGCGATAAGGCGCTGATCCTCTCACAGGGAAAACTTGCGGCGGTGCTGGACCTCGCGACAGAGACGCGCGATCTGGAAGAAGTTTTCCTGGAACTGACCGCTCCGGAAGAAACAGACAAAAAGGAGGACTGACCGATGTTTGCCATCTACAAGCGGGAACTGCGCAGCTTTTTCCATGGCATGATGGGCTATGTGCTCACGGCCTTTCTGCTGGCAGCGACCGGCCTTTATTATCTGGCTCTGAACCTCGGCTACGGCCTGACGGATTTCGGATACTATACGCTTTACCGCACCATCTTCATGCTCCTGCTCTATTTCCCGGTGCTGTCCATGCGATCGCTGGCCGAGGAACGCCACGCCCGCACTGACCAGCTCCTGCTCACCAGTCCGGTGTCCGTGTGGGGCATCGTGGTGGGAAAGTATCTGGCCCTCTGCACAGTATTTGCGCTGCCCTGCCTGGTGGACGGCGTGATGATCGTCATCCTCTGGCTGCTGGGCGGCACGGCCTCAGCCTGCGGTGCAAACTTTGCCGCGCTGCTCTGCTATTTTCTGCTGGGCTGTGCGGCCATTGCAGTCTGCGAGTTCTGCTCCGGCCTTACTGAGAATCAGATCATCGCAGCGGTCATGGGATTTTCCGCCCTGCTGCTGGCCTACATGATGCCCAGCCTCCGCAGTATGTTCAATGCAGGCAGCGCGGTGGCGCTGGCAGTATTCACTGCGCTGGCCGCTGCCGCATCCGTTGCCGCAGGTCTCCGCACCCGGAGTTTTACGCTGGGCTGTTTCTGCTTTGCGGCCCTCTGCGTCGGGCTGAGCGCCCTGTTCCTGCTCCGCAGTGCGTGGCTCACGGAGGCATTCAGCGCTGTGCTGAGCGCCCTCTGCCTCTTTGACCCCTTTGAAGAATTCGTCAACAACAGTTTCTCCATCCCTACGCTGGTCTACTACCTTACGGTGAGTGTGCTCTTTCTTTTCTTTACGGCACAGGGCATCGAGAAGCGCCGCTGGAACTGAGGGGGAGGGAACTGAGATGAAATTTTTCAAGAGACCTGAAAAAAAGAGTGCAGGCTCGCTGGAACGCCTGCGTCTGCGCAGCGGGGTGTACGCCGCTGCATTTACGGTGCTGGCTGTGGTGCTGGCAGTTCTGCTCAACCTGATCGTCCGGGCCATCCCGTCGAAATATACCGAGTTCGACCTCTCCGAAGCCGGGCTCTATACTCTCAGCGACAGCTCAAAACAGATCGCCCGGGACCTGACGCAGGATGTGACCATCTACTACGTGACCGAGACCGGAAACGAAGACGCCATCATCACCAAGCTCCTTGACCGCTACGCCGCCGAGAGCAGCCATATCCGGTGGGAGCTGAAAGACCCGGCTGTTTATCCGACCTTTGCAGCCCAATACGGTGCACAGTCGGTCGAGGACGGGAGTCTCATCGTCGTTTCAGGGGAAAAGAGTGTTGTCCTTGCAGCTTCCGACCTCTACGACTATGACTATTCCGACTACTATACCACCGGAAGCTACAGCGTGACCTTCGGCGGTGAAAACAAGATCACAGCAGCACTTTACCGGGTCACCGGCAGTCAGGAACTGCACGTCTACTATACCACCAACCATGGTGAGACCCTCACGGACACCCTGAAGGAAGCGCTGGAAGCCCAGAACCTCACAGTCAGCCAGCTGGATCTGCTCACCGACAGCATCCCAGAAGACTGCGACCTGCTCCTTATCAATGACCCGCAGCAGGACTTTTCCGCCGCAGGCAGCCTTGTGGATGAGATGTCGGCTCTGCGCAGCTACCTGAAAAATGGCGGGCACCTTATGCTGACCACAGACAGCTACTATTCCACCCCCAATCTGGATGGGTTGATGGCGGAGTTCGGCCTGACCCGCACCAAGGGCCTTGTGGTGGAGGGAGACAGCAGCCACTACCTCAACGGTTATCCCTACTATCTGCTGCCGGACTATGCCACCGATACCGAGAGCGGTGTGCTGGACAGCATCGATACCAGCCGCCGCGTCCTGCTCCAGATGGCACAGGGCATCACCATGACCGAAACGGATGGAGTCACTGCAGAAGCTCTGCTGGTCAGTTCGGAAAGTTCCTACAGCAAAACGGCAGGTTATGAGATGACCACCGCGCAGCAGGAAGACGGCGACCCGGACGGCCCCTTTGCACTGGCGGCATATGCTTCCAATGACACCACCGGCGCAGAAGTTGTCTGGGTGAACTGCGGCAATATGGATAACGAAGCGGTTTATCAGACGGTTCCCGGCAATGTGACTTTCCTGCAGGGCTGTGCAGCAGCGCTGGCCGGGCAGGAGGGAACGGCCCTCGTGGAATCTAAGGCGCTGGAAGCAGCACCCATCACCATCTCGGGCCATACGGCTGCAGTGCTGGGGCTTGTGTTCGTTCTCATCCTCCCGGCGGCAGTGCTGGCCATAGGTGCCGTGGTCGTGCTGCTGCGCCGCCGCAAGTAAGGAGGCCGTACCATGAAAGCAAAACAGCGTGCCCTGTTTCTTCTGCTGGGGCTTGTGGCAGCGGCCGGCGTGGCGCTGGCTCTGCTGACCCACGCCAACCGGCAGGCCGAACAGGCGGCCAGCGAAGCCGAGACCGGCAGCATCCCGCTGCTGGATGTCACATCGGATACGCTGGAACAGGTGTCCCTTCAATACGAAGGCGATACGCTGACTCTTCAGCCGAAGGGCGACAGCTGGATTCTGGCCGAAGACCCGGCGTATCATCTGGATGTCTCTTCCTGCAACACCATCCGGACGGCTCTGGCAGGGATGAAGGCCAAGCGCCAGTTGGAAGAGCAGGCGGGGGAAGATTACGGCTTTGATGCGCCGCAGCTTGTCGTCACGGTGCAGGCAGCGGGGAAGAGCACGACCCTTACGGTAGGAGCAGAAAATGCAGTCACGGGGGATGTATATGTCCGCCGGGCGGGAGATGATGCCATCTATACCGTGGATGCGTCGAAATTCAGCTGTATGGAGCAGACGAAAGCCGGACTGTTTGGCGCGTTCTGCCCCGCCGGGCTGACGGTATCGGACATCGAGGCTGTGAACTACACCCTCCAAAGCGGGGAAAACGTCTCCCTGAAAGCCGTTTCGGAGTCATCCGAGGCTGACAGCAGCACCTATCAATCGGTCTGGCGGCTGACGGATGCGCCGGATACGGCGCTGGACACCGACAAAACGGACGCTCTTCTGGCGGCGCTGGCAAGCTATGTCACAGCTCAGGATACCACTGCAGACCCCTCTGCCTGCGGCTTTGATGACCCTCTTGTGACTGCAGAAGTGACGACGGCAGAGGGCACTGTCACCATGACTTACGCCATCGGCACCGACGGCTATTATATGATGATGTCGGGGGACAACTCTGTTTACACCGTGGACGGAAAGACCGTGCAGGCGCTCTGCCTGACGGCGGCGCAGCTGGCAGAGTGAGACGCAGGGACAGGATTCAGGGAAGCAGCCCATCTCAGAATGACACACAGACGGGATACGCTTCATGATGATTTTGCTGTATTATCGCAAATCAGAAAAATGGCGTGATCTCAAAACGATGCGTTTGCAATATTCGCTCCGGCGTTGCTGCCACTGCATGAAAAATTGAAGCGATGCGAAAGCCTGATTCGCCGTAAAATACGCTTTGGAACAGAGACATCCGCAGTTTTATCCGTTTATGGCCCCACTGCGGGGCGGCGGAAGAACTGCGGATGCTTTTTGTGCGGGCCGCAGAGAGAAGCCCGGCGGCAGATCGGCATTTGCAGACTGCAGAACGCAAGATTCCCTCAAGTCAGGCACCATTTGGAAAGATAACGATGATCTATGCAAAAATGTTGTAATAAATAGATGCAAAAGGCCCCTGAAAATTTAAAGTTTCGGCAAACATCAGCAGAGTGATTGACATTTTGACAAAGATTGTTTAAGATAGACAGGACAGGGCAGAATAACTGCGCAATATAGGGGCCCGGGAACGGGCCCTCCGGTCGTCATGGATGTTGTGCGGGGTAGAGTCTGCTTCCACAGCCAGCGGGCGTTGGATGAACGAGGATTTTTTGCATCGGGCAAGGAGATTTTCCGCAGCGATTCTGACGGATTGCAAGGGGAAACGACGCAGAATGATGCGGAAAAGACCGCTCAGGCAATGTGCGATGGTTGTGAAAGCAGGCTCCAAGTCACCCTGGTACGAGAGAGGGATGGGGGAGAACCCTGTCTTTTTTCGTATCTGAGTTATAAGGAGGATAAAGTAAAAAATGGACAACTCGGTGATCGTTTCACTGCGTGATATCGTGGTGGAATTTGATGGTCAGCGCATTCTGGATGGGCTGAACCTCGACATCCATGACAAAGAGTTTGTGACGCTGCTGGGCTCTTCCGGCTGCGGCAAAACTACCACCCTTCGCCTTATCGCAGGCTTTCTGGAGCCCAATTCCGGCAAAGTGCTGCTCAAGGGTGAGGATATTACCGGCGTGCCGCCCTATAAGCGTCCGGTGAATACGGTGTTCCAGAAATACGCACTGTTCCCCCATCTGAATGTGTTCGAGAACGTGGCTTTCGGTCTGCGCCTCAAGAAGATGGATGAGGAGACCATCCGCCGCAAGGTGCGGGATATGCTGGAAGTCGTGGGCCTGAAGGGCTTCGAGCGCCGCAGCATCGGCCAGATGTCCGGCGGTCAGCAGCAGCGCGTGGCCATCGCCCGCAGTCTGGTCAATGAGCCGGAGATCCTGCTTCTGGACGAGCCCCTGGGCGCACTGGACCTCAAGCTGCGCAAGGAGATGCAGCTTGAACTCAAGCGCCTGCAGCGTGAGATGAACATCACCTTTATCTATGTCACCCATGATCAGGAAGAGGCCCTCACCATGTCCGACACGGTGGTGGTCATGAATGGCGGCAAGGTGCAGCAGATCGGAACCCCCGAAGATATCTATAATGAGCCGAAGAACGCCTTCGTGGCCGACTTCATCGGCGATTCCAATATCGTGGACGGCGTGATGCACCGCGACTTCCTCGTTTCCTTCTCCGGCGTGGACTTCCCTTGTGTGGACCGCGGCTTTGCCCGGGAAGAGAGCGTGCAGGTGGTCGTCCGCCCCGAGGATATTGAGGTGGTCTCTCCGGTGGAGGGCCAGCTTGTGGGCGTCGTGAACGATGTCATCTTCAAGGGCGTCCATTTTGAGATGCACGTGGAGTGCGAGGGCAGGGAATGGCTCATCCACTCCACCCGCGCCTGCACCCCCGGTGAGACCATCGGTATGCGCATCGGCCCCAACGAGATCCATATCATGTCGCGTTCGAAGGAGTGATGCTGCATGAAGATTTACGATAAAAAGCTGGCGTATCCCTACTTTGTATGGATGACCCTGTTCACCGTGGTGCCCCTCATCATCGTGGTGTACTACGCTCTGACTGACTCCGCCGGAAACTTCACGCTGGACAATCTGGTGGCTGTCAGCGGCTATGGTTCCGTGTTTGCCCGCAGCCTGCTGCTGGCCCTCATCGCTACCGTCGTCTGCCTCATCATTGCGTTTCCGGTGGGCTACTTTCTCTCCCGGCTTCGGGTCAACAAGCAGCACATCATGCTGATGCTGGTGATGCTGCCCATGTGGATGAACTTCCTGCTCCGCACCTACGCCTGGATGGGCCTGCTCAGCGTCAACGGCCCGGTGAATGCCGTGCTTGGCGTCTTCGGCCTTGGCCCCTATAACATGCTGAATACCTCCGGCGCGGTGGTGCTGGGCATGGTGTACAATTATGTGCCTTACATGATCCTGCCCCTCTACACCAGCATGACCAAGATCGACCAGAGCATTGTGGAGGCCGCTCAGGATCTGGGCGCTTCCACTACCAAGACCCTGCTGCGGGTGCTCATTCCCATGAGCGTGCCCGGCATCAGCACCGGCATCACCATGGTGTTCGTCCCGGCGGTGTCCACCTTCGTCATCAGCCGTATGCTGGGAGGTGGTTCCAACCTGCTCATCGGTGACCTGATCGAGATGCAGTTCCTGGGCAACAGCTATAACCTCAACATCGGTTCGGCCATGAGCCTTGTGCTGATGATCATCGTTCTGCTCTGCATGAGCTTCACGTCCAGCTTCGACGAAGATGAGATGGAGGGTGTGTCCTGATGAAAACGAAACATCTGCGTTTGATGCAGCGCGCCTATGTCATCCTGTTCTTCTGCTTCATGTATCTGCCTATTGCGTACATGATCGTGTTCAGCTTCAACCAGAGCAAGGGCTACTCGCTCTTCACCGGTTTTACCTTTAAGTGGTATGCCAGCCTGCTCCACAATGAGTCTATCCTGCACGCGCTGTGGGTCTCCATCGAAGTGGCCCTCATCTCGGCGGTCATCGCAACCATTCTGGGCACGGCGGCAAGTCTCGGCATTGCATCCATGAGCCGCAGGAGCCGCCTGCTGGTGACGAATATCACCTATATCCCGGTGGTCAACCCGGAGATCATCACCGGCATCTCCCTGATGCTGCTCTTCGTGGCATATCAGCGCTTTGCCAGCGGGCTGGAGTTCCTGCCCGACACCATCATGGGTCTGCCCACCCTGCTCATCGCCCATATCGCGTTCAATGTGCCCTACGTCATCTTCAATGTGACACCCAAGCTCAAGCAGCTGGATGTCAGACTGTATGAGGCGGCACTGGACCTGGGCTGTGACCCCAAGCAGGCATTCTTCAAGGTCATCCTGCCGGAGATCAGCCCGGCCATCCTGTCGGCTTTCCTCATCTGTCTGACCTATTCCATCGATGACTTCATGATCTCCTACTTCAACTGCGGTACAGTGGAAACTCTGCCCATTGCTATCTACTCCATGACCCGCAAGAAGGTCAGCCCGGAGATCTATGCGCTGTCCACCATCATGTTCGTGGTCATCCTGAGCATCATCCTGATCTCCAACGCAATGGAGAGCCGCGGCTACCGCCGCGACCAGCGCGCACTGAGAGGGGGAGATGTCAAATGAAGCGTTTCATCATCCTGCTGCTGACGGCATTGCTTGTCGTCACCATGCCGATGTCGGCTTTGGCTGCGGGCCAGATCGAGGTCACAGAAGATGTCTCCGTGTCGGACGATTATGACTGGACCCGCTTCAAGGGCCAGAATATCACCCTGAACGTCTACAACTGGGGCGAGTACATCTCCAATGGCTCCGACGACAGCGTAGATGTGGTGTCTGCGTTTGAAAAACTCACCGGCATCAAGGTCAACTACACCACGTTTGATTCCAACGAGTCTCTTTACGCCAAGCTGAAGTCCGGCGCAGCCAATTATGATATCATCATCCCGTCGGACTACATGGTGGCCAAGATGATCTCGGAAGGGATGCTCAAGCCGCTGAACTACGACAACATCCCCAATTTCCAGAACATTGACGACACCTACCGCAACGCCGATTATGACCCGGAAAATGCTTATACGGTGCCCTATATGCTCTGCACCACCGGCATCATTTATAATAAGACTATGGTCGATAAGGCTCCCACCAGCTGGGCCGACCTGTGGGACGAGCAGTATGCGGACAACATCCTGATGTTCAACAACAGCCGCGATGCCTACGCCATCGCTGCGTTCAAACACGGCACCAGCATCAACCCCCAGACCACGGAAGAGGTGGATGAGGTGGTGGAAGAGCTGAAGGCTCAGAAACCGCTGGTGCAGGCCTATGTCATGGATGAGATCTTCGATAAGATGATCGGTGGTGAGGCGGCGATCGGCGTCTACTACTCCGGCGATGCCATCACCATGATCGATGACAACCCAGACCTGGCCTGGGTCTTCCCGGAGGAGGGCACAGTGCTGTCGGTGGACAGCATGGCTATCCCCGCCACCAGCGAGCATCAGGAAGCTGCTGAGATGTTCATCAACTTCATGTGTGAGCCGGATATCGGCAAGGCAAACGCCGAGTATATCGGGTATACTACTCCCATGCAGGCTGTGTGGGAGGAGCTGGACGACGACCTCAAGTACAGTGACATCGCGTTCCCCTCGGAGGATATCGTTGCGAAGGAGCACGTCTTCACTGCACTGAGCGATGAGGTCAACAGCGAGCTGGACCTGAAGTGGAGCGAGATGAAGAGCTACGACGAGGGCGGCAGCGCCTATCTGTTCCTGATGCTTCTGGCTGCAATGCTGGCTTTGGCCTGCTTCAACATCTGGCGCAAGCTGCGCAAGAAATCGCGCAATATGTATTGATGGCTCACAGGGAGCCGTTTTGGGGCTGTGCGGCGGCGTACAGCCCCTTTTTTGTGATGGGAAAGGGAAACGAGATATGACAGATTACAGAAGTTTTTCCGAGCAGATGACCGTGCTGGACGGCGACAGCGATTTCCGCCGCTGCCTCAAGCCCAGCGCCCTTCTGCGGTATGTGGAGCAGGTCTCTGCCGACCACGCCCGTGCGCATGGCATGGATTATGAGTTTTTCCGGGCAAAGCACAACGCTTTTCTGGTGGGCAAACAGTCGCTGAAAGTCTGGAAGATGCCTCAACGCTCCGAAAAGCTTACTCTGACTACGGCCTGCGAGGAGTTCCGGAAGGGCACCATGAAGCGGCTTACCAGCATCTGCAGCGAGGCAGGGGAGAGGCTGGCCCTTGTGGACTGCCGCTGGATGCTGGTGGACACGGAGCGAGGGCGCATCCTCCGCGCACCGGAGTGGTCAGCTCCCGGTTTCCAGAATGAAGAACTGCCTGAAGAGCTGCCGCAGGTCGTCCACAAGAGCGAACCACTGACCGCAGCAGGGGAGCGCCGGGCCAGCTACTCCATGTGCGACCTCAACGGTCATATCAACAACTCCTTTTATCTGGACATCGCCTGTGATGCCCTGCCGCAGGAGGTCATAGAGTCTGCGCCGCTTTCCTTCGCAACGGTGAAATATCACCGGGAGGTACCCATGGGCCAGAGCGTGCAGGTGTTCTATGTGCCTTCGGGACAGGGCTGGTATGTGCTGGGACGCAGGGAGGAGCACGCGGCCTTTGAATGCTATCTGGAGTTTGGTGCTCAGGGTGAGTGAAAGACGTTCACAGAAGCTTTACAAAAATAATTACAGAAAAATTACAAAAAACTATTGCAAAACTCCTTCAAAAGAGTTACAATATGGTTACAGAAAGGGCGACGCCCTTCTGGATCATGAAATCTTTTTCTTCTTGTTTTTTGGAATATCGGGTGCAGAGGCCATCCTCCTCCGGCTGTTCTCCTTCGCAGCTGTCGGCCCGCACCGCACAGGCGATATTCCGCTTCGTGTGCAAAAGAGTCCGTCTGGTTTTCAGACGGGCTTTTTTGCATTCCGGGGCAGGAGAATGCAGAAACCGTCGCTTTTTGCCGTGAAAGTGTGACTTTCCTGTGACTTTGCTATGCAAAGTGACTGTTTTTCTGCGGCGTACTTTTATAAAGTTTGTTTTGTAATCGGGCTGTAGATGTGGTATAGTATATACAATCAATTTAAGCAATCTTCCACCCGTATAAGTGAAATGTTTTATTGCTGCTCGGAGCAGCGCAAACTGGACTGTTATGTGAGAAAAGGAGATCAGAACATGGCTTATTTTTACGAAGAACCCTCTCGTACCTTTGGTGAATACCTGTTGGTGCCCGGCTACTCTTCTGCGGAGAATGTCCCTGCTGCCGTCAGCCTGAAGACCCCGCTGGTCAAGTACCGCAAGGGCGAAGAGAAGTGCCCGCTGGAAATGAACATCCCCATGATCAGTGCCATCATGCAGGCAGTTTCCGGCGATAAGCTGGCTATCGCACTGGCCCGTCAGGGCGGCGTCTCCTTTATCTATGGCTCCCAGAGCATTGAGAGCGAGGCTGCCATGGTGCGCCGCGTCAAGAGCTATAAGGCTGGTTACGTCGTCTCTGACTCCAATCTGGCTCCTACTGCTACGCTGCACGATGTGCTGGCGCTGAAGGCCCGCACCGGCCACTCCACCATTGCCATCACCGCCGATGGCACTCCCAACGGCAAGCTGCTGGGCATCGTGGCCTCCCGCGATTACCGCGTCAACCACACCCCTGATGATGCTCCTGTCACTACCTTCATGACCCCCATCGAGAAGCTGGTCACTGCCCCGGAGAACACTTCCCTGCACGACTGCAACAACATCATCTGGGATAATAAGATCAACACCCTGCCTCTGGTGGACGCCGAGGGCAACTTGAAGTATATCGTCTTCCGGAAGGACTACGACTCTCACAAGCAGAACGCCAACGAGCTGCTGGACGCCAACAAGAGCTATGTGGTCGGTGCCGGTATCAACACCCGCGACTACGCTGACCGTGTGCCTGCTCTGGTGGAAGCTGGTGTGGATGTGCTCTGCATCGACTCCTCTGAGGGCTACTCTGAGTGGCAGAGCCGCACCATCGGCTGGATTCGTGAGCACTACGGCGACACCGTCAAGGTCGGCGCAGGCAATGTCGTGGACGCCGACGGTTTCCGTTTCCTGGCTGAGGCCGGTGCAGACTTTGTGAAGATCGGCATCGGCGGCGGCTCCATCTGCATCACCCGCGAGACCAAGGGCATCGGCCGTGGTCAGGCTACTGCTGTCATCGAGGTGGCAAAGGCCCGCGACGAGTATTATAAAGAGACCGGTATCTACGTGCCCATCTGCTCCGACGGCGGCATCGTCCACGATTATCACATCACTCTCGCTCTGGCGATGGGCGCTGATTTCGTCATGCTGGGCCGCTACTTTGCCCGCTTTGACGAGAGCCCCACGAACAAGGTGCGCATCAATGGCCAGTATATGAAGGAGTACTGGGGCGAAGGTTCTAACCGTGCCCGCAACTGGCAGCGCTATGACCTGGGCGGTTCCACCAAGCTGAGCTTTGAGGAGGGTGTGGACAGCTACGTTCCTTATGCCGGCCCGCTGGCCGACGGTGTCCAGACCACCCTGTACAAGGTCAAGAGCACCATGTGTAACTGCGGTGCTCTGTCCATCCCCGAGCTGCAGCAGAAGGCCCGCCTGACTGTCGTTTCCTCCACCTCCATCGTTGAGGGCGGCAGCCATGACGTCGTGCTGAAAAATGCTACTCCCAGCATCATGAACGGCTGAGCCTGAATCACTTCCCGAATATTTTACCGCTCTGCGCATCGTCCGCAGGGCGGTTTTTGTATTTCCGGTAAAATTTTCGCAAAAACATTTTTCTTTTCCAGCGTCATTTTTTACCAAAACCTCTTGCGTCTGGGCGCCAAAGATGTTATAGTGATACCAACACCCTGTCAAGACAGGGCGGAATGTGCTCTGCACCCGGAACGCGCGGCGGTGCAGAAGCCTGTTTGGCAGTGCGCTCCGCAGGAAAAGGACGGAGCGTGCGCGGAAAAAAGAGAGGAAACTTTTCATGAGCGAGATCAAAGTTGTGCCGTATGTTCCGGATGAGGATTACGACAACCCGGCAATGGTCGTTGATTTTTATGAGTTCACGATGGCCAACTGCCTGTTTTTGAATGGCTTTAAGGATACTACCCTTGTGTTCGATATGTTCTTCCGCAAGAATCCGGACAATCTGGGTTATTCCATCAGTGCAGGCCAGCGCAAACTGACCCGCTTCCTGCTGAACTATCACTTCAATGAGCAGGATATCCGCTGGCTGCGGACCAAAGGTATGAGCGAAGAGTTCTGCGAGTATCTGCGCAATTACCGCTGGAAGGGCGATATGTACGCACTGCCTGAGGGCACAGTCTGCTATCCCCATGTCCAGATGGTCCGCATCGAGTGCGACCTGGTGGGAGCTATCCTCATTGAGACCTATCTGCTCCAGACCATGAACTTCCAGAGCCTCATCGCCACCAAAGCGACCCGTGTGGTGGGCCTGAACACGCACACGCCCCGCAGCGTGATGGAGTTCGGCACCCGCCGTGCACAGGGCGAGAGCGCAGGCAACGATGGTGCTTACGCTGCTGTTCTGGGCGGCTGCATCGGCACAGCCAACTGTCTGGCAGAGATGAAGTTCGGCTCTGAGGTCAAGGCTGTGGGCACGGTGGCTCACAGCTTTATCGAGTTCTTCCCGACGGAGTTCGACGCTTTCAAGGCATTTGCCGATACCTACCCCGATTCGGTGAGCCTGCTGCTGGATACCTATAATATTATGGAGAGCGGTCTGCCCAACCTCATCAAGCTGGACGACTACCTCATCGAAAAATATCCCAACGACCCCAACCGCCGTGTCAAGAGCGCCCGCATCGACTCCGGCGACCTGGCACGCGGCTCCAAGCGTCTGCGCAAGGCTCTGGATGCAGCAGGCAAGCCCTACATCAAGCTGGTGGCTTCCAACGGTCTGGATGAAAAGAAGATCGCCAACATGGAGCTGTATGAGCACGCGCACTTCGATTCCTACGGCGTGGGCGAGAACCTTATCACCTCTGCGTCTGACCCCGTGTTTGGCGGCGTGTATAAGCTGGTGGCAGTCAAGCGTCCGGATGGCACCTATCAGCCCAAGATGAAGTGCTCCGACTCCGTCAGCAAGGCCATCATTCCGGGCAAGAAAATGCCTTGGCGTCTCTACGACGAAAATGGACAGGCGCAGTGCGACCTCATTGCAATGGACGGCGAAGTCATCGAGGCGGGCAAGCCGGTCACTATGGTCAATCTGGACTCCGATGCCGTGGAACGTACGGTCACCATCGTGCCCACCCGCGTCAAGCAGCTACTGGTGCCCCATATCCTGAACGGTGAGCTGGCCATCGACCTGCCTTCTGTGGCAGAGAAAAAGGCATACATTGCCAAGCAGCTGACCGATGAGACCTGGGAAAGCGAACTGCGCATTGAGTGCCCCCATAAGCACTATGTCAATATGACCCCTGCCGTGGCAGAATGCCGCTCCCGCATGTACGCCGAGCTGCATGGCGGTAAGGTCTGACCTTGACAAAACATAGATTCTATTGTATTATAATTGTCGTGTGCAGATTCTGCACATGATAGGCCGCTTTTTTACCTCTTTTCTGTGTTGTGTGACTTCAGATATCAGAAGCGGTCGTCCTGCTATTCCTGGCTCCTTAGCAATAAGGCAGCGGGGCTTTGTAAGCCGGGAAAATAAGCCACTGTGGTGAAATTGGCAGACACGAGGGACTTAAAATCCCTTTCTGGAGACAGAGTGCGGGTTCAAGCCCCGCCGGTGGCATTGCTGAAGCTCATAATTGTACGTTGGTTCGTGCGATTGTGGGCTTTTTTGTTTTATGCAGACGTGAGACGCAATCCCATTCGGGCGAGAGGGATTTTTTGCAGAAAAAGGAGGAATCCCTTTCTATGAAAAAGCGTCGTTTACAGGCCGTTTCTGACACTCCACCAACGATTCAAAAAGCCTTTGAACAGTTCCAGAAGCAAAATGCAGTAAAGAATCTTGCACAGGGAACGATTGAATTTTATTCAGCCAAATCAAAGCCATTCTTCCTATTCTTAGAGGATACCGGGCAGTGTATCGATACTGTCACAGCAGAGGACGTGGAAGATTATATCCTCTATTCAAAGAGAAGGGTACAGTCAGCGATACGACTATCAATGTCAATCTGCGCATGGTTAGGGCGTTTCTGTATTGGTGCATGGAGCGGCACTATATGGAACGTTTTCCCATTAAAATGATACACGCCGACGAACCGGTGAAGGAGCCTTATACGGCGGACGAATTAGAGCGGCTTCTAAAAAAGCCTGATGTCAAGAAGTGTTCCTTTGCAGAATATCGGAATTGGGTCATTGTCAATTTTCTGCTGGGGACTGGATGCCGCGCTTCTACTCTCATAAATCTGCGCATTGAAGATGTTGACCTCTCCGCCGGGACTGTATATTTTCGCCACATGAAAGCCCGCAACAGGCAGACTGTACCATTGACGAGACGGCTGGTTAAGACACTGGACGAATATCTTGGCTATCGAAGCGGCACACCATCCGACCCGTTGTTTGTCTCTGAGTATGGTGGAGCACTTTCTCGTAGTACGTTAGAGAATGCGATATGGTCATATAATCATAAAAGGGGAGTGGAGAAGACTTCGCTTCATTTGTTTCGACATACCTATGCGAAACTGTACATCCAAGCAGGCGGCGACCCATTCCGGCTTCAAAAGTTGTTGGGACACTCTGACCTTGCCATGACCCGGCGGTATGTTGCACTCTATGCGGACGATTTGAAGTCCAACTACGACGCCCTGAATCCGTTGGAACAGGTGGTACATGATGACCGACCGCGTGATAAAATCAAGATGAAAGTAAAAAAGTGATTCTAAAAGTTTACTTCAAAAACATTTGCCCATAATGCGTAACATTTATACATTTTGTGCTGTCATTTCTCCGGACTGTTTACCGGATACGCTTAAAATAATTAACGATATATCGCTATTTTATGGCTGCTTACTATCGCCGGTTTTGCCGGTAATGTATCAATCGTATATATCATAAAATTATCGTATTTACGCTATTTTCACAGAATCAATCCAACAACAAAGCCCCTGCCCGTTCAAAAGGCAGAGGCTTATTTTTATGCTCAGAGAAGAGACTCACAAACACATTCGTTTACTTCATCGTCTTTTTTCAGCGGCTCTTCATTTTTCTTATCGTCCAGTGACAACTTCTTCGGCTTTCTGGATTCTTCAACAAAAGTTTCAAACACCAACTTCTCGAACTCATAGCGGAGTTTATCGTATTCATCCTCTGAAAAATTCTGGACGGCATCTTGAATGCTTTTCTTGATGGCTCGTTTTAGTGCTGGGGAGATGGAACAACTAGGCTTTTCTTCTGTTAAAGGTGCACTTTCAGGATTTTTAACCACCCCGCCGGGGGTAACTTTTCTATCCAGTCTATCCCGAACTGCTTGCAGAAAATACGCCTGTACACTCTGCCCTTCTTTCTCGGCCGCTTCCGAAATTTCGTCAGCTTCATCATGGTCGATTCGGATGGTCAAGGTTTTTTTGCTTGCGAGATATTTTGCGTTCGCCTTACGCTGTGCATCTGACGCCATTGTTTTCTCCTATATACCTATTATAAGTGAAAAGTCCGGTTTGTGCACATTGTATGCTTCCTATACCATGCTTGCATATAACTTTGTGCAGTATACGGATTTACATGCCTGCTATTCTATGCTATCATCTAGTCATCGGGAACACCACTTCCCACCACACGAACACCAACAACACATACGGAGGATTACACACATGAGTATTGACGCATTATTGGTTCTCGTTGAACAGTACAAAGAAGCCGCCCAACTGATTGAAGCAGCTCAGGCTGAACAGGAACTGCTTCGTGTACAAATCAAGGCCGAACTTGCCGAACGTTCTGTCAACTATCTGGAAGTCGGCTGTCACAAAGTCCGCCTGTCCGATTTTTCCAGTACACGGCTTGACAGTAAGGCCATCAAGGCAGTTGCTCCCGACCTGTACAGCGAATACAGCAAGACCGTCACCGGAACCCGACTGATTATCACCTAATGCACCACCACTAGGAAGACCCGTCCGCCGGGATGAAACTATTATAACATCTGTTCCGGCAATTTTCAATAACACATATGAGAGAGGTACAAACCATGAAACAGACTGTAAAAACTTCCCGTGCCGCTGGGCAGTTAGAGAAGATGTTCCGCGAACTGAACAAACATTACTTTGAGGGCAAACTTCCCGAACCTATCATCAGCCTCAAGAAAACCCCGTCCGCTTATGGTCATATCACCTGTTCAAAGGTCTGGAAAGCCGGACAGGAAAGCAAGTACGAAATCAATATCTCATCGGCCACTCTTGACCGTCCGATTGAAGAGACTGCCGCGACACTGCTTCATGAGATGGTGCACGAGTATAATCTTGAGAACCAAATCAAGGACACATCCAACAATGGCGTCTACCACAACAAGCGTTTCAAAGAGCAGGCAGAGGCCCACGGACTGATGGTGGAACATCACGAGAAATACGGCTGGACTATCACAAGCCCGTCCGAGGAACTGTTAGACTTCATCATCTTTATGGACTGGCAGGACATCCAGATGGGGGAGAGGCTGGCGTGGGAAGATATGTTCGGCACTGGTGCAGGCAGTAAAGCACCGGGAAGCAGTGAGACAGGCGCACCCAAGCCGCCCAAGGCTAAGAGCAGTACCCGGCGCTGGAAATGCCCCAGGTGCGGAACCATCATCCGGAGCACCAAGGAAGTGCGCGTCATCTGTGCCGACTGCAAGGAGATGTTCGTAAAGGCTGACTAAAGAGCGGCCAGACAGAGAGCGAGGGCACGAGTGAGAGTAGTGCCGCACACAGATGCAGTAATACAGACAGAGAATACCGGGAAGCGTGAGACAACTTCTCAACTTGCTGAGAAAATACAGGAGGACGTAATATTATGAGGATTTCTTTTAATCAGTTCGTCAAAGAGATATCTGGGGGCACGGGAACACTTTGTGCTGTCCTGTTTGATAACACCACCTTCTTTGCCTTTGAGGGGCTGAAAGCACGGCTGAACGCCAGCAATATCTCAATGAATACGCCTAATCAGTCGTTTACTATTCCGCGCAAACATATTTACAGCATCGAGAAAACGTTCTGTGAGGATGACACTGTAGCCGAGTACGAAATTTCCATTGTTCAAGGCGGTTCCATCGTTGTAGATATTCAGTAATACTTTTCAAAGTGCACATTTAAGAACAGAGAGAACCGGGCTGTGAGACAATGCCCACTTATTATAAAGGAGAAGCACCATGAACGTTACATCTGAACGCCTGAAGAAACTGCGAACAGGACAGGGCTACACCAAGAGCGATATCGCCAAAGAGATGGGCGTCTCCCGGCGGGCTGTGTATGCTTGGGAACATGACAAATGCCCAGAGATTCCCCGTCTTATCCATCTGGCGCAGTTCTATCAAGTGTCCGTTGATTATCTGTTGGGGCTGGCCGATACCGCATGTTAATCTAGGGCACACCCTATTTATCATCCCAATTTCATCCTGTCCGTTGCAATTTAGGGTCGGTTTCGGCTTTCTTTTCAAAGAGTTCTCCCATCTCTGACCCTATTTTTCATATCATCCAGTGAGGTACATCTTATGAAGGTCGCATATGTCCGCGTCAGCACCGAAGAACAGAACGAAGCCCGCCAAATCGAAGCACTCAAGAAGCACAATATCGAAAAGTGGTTCACCGAAAAAATCAGCGGTAAAAGCATGGACAGGCCCCAACTCCAAGCCATGCTCGACTATGTGCGAGAGGGCGATACCGTCTACATCCATGACTTCAGCCGTCTGGCACGCAGTACCAAAGACCTGCTTGAAATCGTGGAGCGGCTACAAGGCAAGGGCGTGCATCTTGTCAGCAACAAAGAGAATCTCGACACCGGAACCCCTACCGGAAAGCTGATGTTGACCATGATTGCCGCTATCAATGAGTTTGAGCGGCAAAATCTGCTGGACAGACAACGGGAAGGAATCGCTATCGCCAAGCGGAGCGGAGTCTATAAGGGACGGAAGAAGGTCGCTATACCAGATAACTTCTCTGTTCTGTATGCCCGCTATACCCGCCGGGAACTGAATAAAGGCCAGCTTGCCGAGGTCTTGCATGTCACCCGTCCGACACTGGAACGGATGATTCGGGAGCATTTATTGGCACAAAATACAGGAGATTCTTAAAAGTGCACTTGTAAATCCGATTAGTTGGACATCAAATGTGATATTCTTCAGTCAGTCCAAAGGAGATACACGATAATACAGGAAGTTCATCGGTTTTCTCTCAGTCTGTCAGCCAGTTGGGCCAGAAGCGCAACATCTTCTTCGTTCAATCCGGTTACATTGACGGCACTGTAATTTTCTACGCCGAGCAAGTAGTCCGTCGATACAGAGAACAACCGTGCAAGGTCAACCAGACTGGGAGGTGACGGCATAGAAAGCCCTTGTTCCCATGAGTTAATACCGTTTCGTGTCATATTCATTTTGCGGGCAAGTTCCGCCTGCGTCCATCCGCGAGCTTCTCGCAGGGCTTTGATACGGTCTGCTGTCATGTTGCCGCCCTCCCTTTTATGTCAAGTATAACTGCCTTTTCAGGCTAGTCTTTATCATTTAGGCTCTATAACTTGACAGCCAGACAAAAGAGTGGTAATTTCAAGGCAGACAATCTTAAAGTCCTTGCCACATGTAGTTTTCAAAATACATATTATCAGGAGGAAAACACTATGAGTGGAGCTGTATCGTTCGTTTTGGGCCTGTTGGGTCTGGGTGCTTCTGGCGCAGTGAGCGCTGGGCAGGCCATCAGTCAGCAGAAAAAGAAAGATGAATTGGCCGAGATGTACGGTTGGAACGAAACCGATGTTGAGGTCAAGAAAATGCGTGAGCGTGTCCGCAAAGAGTGGTGGAGCATTCCCGACTGTCACCCGAACTGTCTTGGCAAGTGGCCACAGGATTATCCGGATCATCTCGGTCCCTACTATCAGACAAAGTTTTGGTTCCGTGACCATCTCAAAGCAAAGGGTATTCCATATGACGATGTTATTCTCAACGATGTATGCGGCGTCAACTATGAAAAGCTGCTAAAGAAGCGCCTAGATGATGCGGTTCATGGTAGAAATCGACGCAGATGGTTCTAATCGGAGGTTGCCATGAAGAAATCTAAACATTATCCTCCGCCAGAAGGCCGTGCAGTTAACAAGCATGTTCTGGTCTATCCAAATTGGATGTCTGCACAGAGATATCACGAGTATAAAGAATCACGAGCATATGCAGCGAGAGTCGAGCACGACAAATTAAATCAGGAAGCCAATCGGCACAATGCCTTTGTCGAAAATGCTAAAAAACATGGCATTACGATTTCCAAGAAGAAAAAGTAATTGTATGGAATATCTTTTCAAAAACGTTCTATTGCCCAAGGACATAGGAGGGGTAATATGGCTAACAAGCACTATACCGGAACCAATACACCCCAAATTAAGCAGCTATATCCGGAATGGCTCTATCCTGATTGGATGCCTTGGTGGGAATACCGTGAATACAAAGCTGCAAAATTCTATGAGCTTCAAGAAGAAAAAGCGAGTGCTCACCGGCAAAAGTTAGAACGTGACCAACGGGCCGAACGGCATAGAGCCTTTGAAGAAAACGCTAAAAAGCACAACATTCCGATTCCAAAGAAAAAGAAAGAGCCGTGGGAGGATTGACCTTCCATTCCAGCATAGGAGGTAAATTTATGGCTGAAAATAAAATCTTGGTGAAAATTATTGACCATGATAACGGAGATGCTATTATCGGGCAAGATTATTTACCATCAAGAGAAAAAGCAGAAGAGTTCAAGCGTATTTCTGACCGCGCTTATGGCAAACTCCTTGGAGAAAATCAGACCAGAATTACAACAGAAATTTTTGAACTTTAACTTCTGCGTGTCCCGGGGCATGACATAAAACCGTCCTAATTTAATAACCAACCCCAACATAAAAGCCCTGCCGCTCGATTGTGAGTAGCAGGGCGATTTTTATATCATGTGGTCGTTGCCACTTGTTGCAATGTTCTGTTCCGCCGGGTTATAAGTGCACTTTTAATATTTTTCCAAGTAATCCATCATCTCGTCATATGTGCGTGGTTCTTTTGGCTTGGGCATAAAGGCAGACGCCAGTAGTGCATAATCCAATTTCTTTTGAGCGTCCCGTTTGCTCTTCCATACTTCGTCTTTGGGTTGGCCGGTGATTGCTTTCTTATAAGGTTCATAGGTGGCGTCGGCTATCACAGAGAAGGGGAGCTGGGGCGCGGCTTTCTGTATCTGCTGGCGCGTTTCAATCAAGCCGAAGGTCATTTGCTTGGCGGCAGCTATGCCTGCATCATCTACTATTCCGTTTGCTACATAGGTCATAGGAGTACGATACAGTTCTTTCGATTCTTCCTCATAGAGCGGATAGCGGGCATTCCATCGCTTGATACAGTCATATAGGCTGTATATCATGATACTATCTTGCGCTAGCACATCAGTTTCTTCGTAGGAGCAGAAGCTCGATTTCAGGAACTTCCCGTCTGCTGTGATATCGATACCCGTATCAATCCACTTTGTCTTTTCCGGGTCAAGCTCTTTTGCTCCATTGGGCAGGTAGTGGTAGGTCGTCATCATACCTTCCCGCGTTATATCAAATCGGCGATATGGGCAACTGATAGACCATCCATCCGCACCTGTCTGCTTAAACTGTTCTTCAGTCAAGTGAGCACATCGACCTGTTTTTCTCAGTGCAACAGTCTCATCCTCTTTTGTGGCTTTCAAGTCATTCATTGAGAAGGTATTTGGTACAGGGTCATATATAGCATTTCTATCAGCACTGAAAATTGAATCTTGACCCGTTGAGCTCGTTTACCAATTTGGTAAATGAGGTCGAAAATCACACGCAGATGCATACCGTCTTGACCCGCTTTCATCAACTTTCAGAATGAAAGTCAATGAAGCAAATAGGACGAATACTCGTGAATTTGTGATTTGCTCTTTGCGCGGTGTTATGGAAATCTGCCGATTGACAAGGAGGTTTCATTTTGAAATCCCCTCGAACTGCTTTGAACAGTGTCAGTTTGACCACCGTTGAACCACCCTCATTTTGAGGACAGTTGAACTTTTTCAAATTTAGCCAATATTTATTTATCGTATTATCGCTGAAATATTTGTATTGTTGGCCGTTTTGACTAATTTTGAGCCATGTTGCAAGGCGACCGACTCCCTTTTGGCGGCTCAAAATTGCACCACGAAACGGTGTCCACAGTGTAGACGCCCCCATATCAATTAACGATAGTATGTCGCATTTTGATTGAAGTGCACTTTTTAATCGTGTCAATCCAGATAGGGTAACGATTTGTGACGCCATCCGCCGGGAATACGCTAACTAAAATATCAGTAAACGACGCATCCGCATCGTCGAGTTTTCCACACTTGTGCGGAATCGACACATTTTTGAGGCAGTATCAGAGGTATTCGCTGACGCTCATACTATCCAAATCAACTCCAATCTTGAAAAAGCTCACAGGTTCGCTTAGTCAAGATTTCCGTTGCGCATGGAATGTTCACGAGCATTTTCACCTGTCCTCATTCTTCGGCCATTCGAAAACACTCGATAAACATTCCACGCGAAAAAGTCATATGACAATTTTTTCTTGGTTCAATATTCATTCAAATATGGCTACAAAAACCGTGACTACTATATAGTAACACAGAAAATATTGCCACTCATAATTCTGTCAACATCCACATAGTTCTGCCACGATTTTTGTCTCGTTTCCATGATTTAGCTGGCACAATTTGCACATGGTAGGATTTGATGATACGATTTAACTGGGTTCTTCCCATTTCTTCATTCTTGGAGCGTCCTTTAGGCGGCTGAATGTATCCCCATGCGATAATATCTTGACGTAGTTTTTCCTTGGGCATTGGTTCATTCAGGTGAAGTTTAATATAGGTTTCAAGTCCCTCAAATTTGAACTCTTTTACATTCTCTGTTAGTTGCTGACATATTCTAATTTTCATTATCATCTCATAGCCATACTTTTCCATCTTTGAAAATTCCTCTTTTCGGTATTGATAGAATGCCATCTTCATTGCATTTACATGGTATGTCTGCGTTCTATGGTCATAGTTTAGAACGGAATGGGGCCCAATTCTTTCATTTGCATCCGACAAATTCAAAAATTCCTCCCATGTTGCTCCACCTGCCAGATACGAAACAGCGGGAGCTATATCATAATCGTTCTTCATTTTCATGCTGTCTAACTGCTTTTTGCCTATCCCTCTCAGATATAGTTTACAGGTATCATCTGCATCAAGCGGACGCTTTCGGCCAATCTCCTGTATCACTTCCTGCGGGTTTTCCTGTTCAATAAAAATATGTTTGAGTGACCGGTCTTTTATATCTACACCATTATAAAGAACGGTCGTCGTTCCTAAGATTTGTGGTAGGAGCTTTCCGTTCTCATCAATACAGTCTGACAATTTGTCCATTGCACCATTTTTGTTGTTCGTTGAGCAGTAACAGCACATCTTATCGCCGAATTTCTTTTTCAATTTACGAAGGGTCGCCGTGCTCTTGACGAATAACAGTGCCTTTTCATCCGCCGGGATAGATTCCAAAAGAAGCTCCAACTCGTTGTCTCGATAGTAGAAGCGAATCTCATCAATACAGGCATTTTGTTTGGGAACATCGTAAATCTGCATCTCCTTGTAACTTCCATCCAGTAGCCATGGATAAAGAAGCTGGTCTGGCGTTGCAGTCATATAAATAACTACCTTGCTGGATACCATCTGCTCGATGCACATATAAGCCAGCTCTGTTTCATCATTGAATTTTGAGTCGTCATAAAAATAGTGTGCTTCATCACAGACAATATAAGTATAGCGCTCAAGCTGTTCCTTCACTTTTTCAGGAGACTCTTTCAAGTCCTTTTGAAGTTTTTGGTATGTCATAACGTCAATATATTCAAACGTCAAGCACTCCTGCATATCCCATTTGAGCCGGTCATACTCATCAAGCCAATGTTCTTTTCCATCTCCAAAGATAACCCGTATGAGCTGTTGTTTCAATGGACGTCGATTGCATAGATAAAGGATTCGTATCTTCTTTTTAGGGTCAACAAGATAATAGTCACCACTCTGCTTGATTGCATACGGGAGCAAAACATCCATGATAAAGGATGTCTTACCCATGCCGGTTCCAGCGATGATAGCCTTTCGGCCATTCTTCCAGCCCTTATAATCTTCTCCGATAATATCAGATACATAGGTCATCCCGGCGGATTGCAAAGCTTCCTGCGGCATTACAGGTGCAGTTGAGGTGGTGGTGTTCATTGTCTCATTACTCATCTGAACGCCTCCGATTAGAGCTGTTCCAGCTCGTCTTTGTGGTTCAGATAGTCTTCCATTGCCTCTTTGAGCATCTGTGAAGAGAAGAATGAGAAGCAGTTTTTGCCCGGTCGTTTGAGATTCGGCTGTACTCCGACAAGATAAAAGCCCCGCAACATCAGGTATCCGGCCATACGCGGCGAATAGATAACGATGATATCGCGAGGGGTAGTACGGGTAGTTTCCATAGTGTTATCCTCCTTATGTGTCAGTAGTGATTATGACGGCCTTGTGGCCTTTCTTTGATTCTATTATACCACGTTTTGTTGTTAAAATCAAATGAGAACGTTGCCTTAGTCTATATAAAATAAACTTTATGGTTATATTAGAACAACTATACGTTGATAGCGTTGTGAAAAACGTTGAAAAGTTAAATAAAAAGACAGCACCGCCGGGATGGGCGATACCGCCTTAGATTTGAAACGTTCACTTTAACAACAGATAATCGTTTGACGAAATTTTGCAACTGTGATATGCTACCGATGTACGAATACGAAACAGAGAAAATCTTACTCGCTCACTGGGGGAAAGTCCCACTTGGAGCAAATAATAGAACGTACATATGATGAAAAAATGCTTTCGAGGAAATCTTGCGCTGCCGCGCTGACTTAAAATCCCTTTCTGGAGACAGAGTGCGGGTTCAAGCCCCGCCGGTGGCATTGCTGAAGTTCATAATTGTACGTTGGTTCGTGCGATTGTGGGCTTTTTTGTTTTTGCAGGAGAGATGATTGTTAAAAAGTTGACAGAAAGGGATTTTTCGAGAGAAATGGGGGAATTTCTTTCTGTGAAAAGGATGGACAAACAAGGCAAAATATATGGACAAAACGCTCAGCTGACGGTACAGCAGGTATTTGAAAAATTTCAAAGGCACAACCGGGTGAAAAATTTGTCACCGGGCACGATTGAATATTACGAGAAAAAAAGCAAAGGCTTATTTGACTTTCTGATGGATATAAAACGGACACTCGACAGCTCTTATAAAAAGATGTATATGCAGACCCGATTCCGCTGGCGTAGCCGCAAAAGAACAGAAACTTCCTTCGAAGGAAGCAAATGCTTCTCTTTTCCTGAAAAGAAAAATGTCTTTGTATAGAGGACATAATTTTCTGTTTAGCCGAATTTCCAACAGAAAATCTTTCTGATTTCAACTTTACATATCCGGGGATTTGTGGTTTGCTTTTTGATTTCTATTATTCTTAGATAAAGTATGACCTTCAAAAATCAACGGAAAATAATAGAAAATAAATATTTATACATCTAAAGATGAAGAATTGTAACTTTATACTCGAATTACCGCATAAAGTTTCATATCCGTTTCTCTTGACATTTCTGCCCTTCTTTCTCTATAATTTCAATCATAACAATAACAAACAAATTGTTCTCATTGAAAGAACAAGAGAGGGGATTGGGAAAGATGGAAATGAATGCGTTGGATCCGGCAATCAAATTTGGTGCGGGCCGCTACCGTCAGGGTGTGGGCCTTCTGGAAGAGTGCGGCAATGAAATTGCACGGTTTGGCAAAAAGATCTTTCTGCTGACCGGGCCGAAGGCGTTTGCAGCAGTCAAAGACCGTCTGCTGCCCTCTCTGGAAAAGGCGGGCGTGACCTATACCGTTGAGTTCTACGAGGGCTTCTGCTGTCACGAGGCGGCCCGGGCTTATGCCGACCAGTGCAGGAAACTGAGTTGTGATGAGGTCGTAGGCGTGGGCGGCGGCCGCGTGATGGATACGGCCATGGCAGTAGCCGAGTATGCCGGGCTTGGTGTTGTGAATATCCCGACTTCCATCGCCACCTGTGCAGCCTTCACCTGCATGAGTATCATGTACACACCGGAGGGGGCTCAGCTGGGTTCGTGGCGGTATGAGCATGAGATCGACGCGGTGCTGGTGGATCTGCAGGTCATTGCCGAGTGCCCTACACGCTATATGGCTTCCGGTATGCTGGATGCCATGGCAAAGCGCATTGAAATTCAGAATGGAAAGCCGTCTATTACTCTGGCAGACACCCCCGTAGACCTGTTCAGCGCTTTCCGGATGGCAGAATACACCTATGAGGTTCTGGAACAGTACGGTCTGCAGGCCATTGAGGATGCCCGGCAGCACAAAGTTACCAAGGCATTGGAAGATGTGACCTTTATCGATATGGCAATGACCGGCGTGGTGGCCAATACCACCCGCAGCTATAAGCAGGCGGCGCTGGCTCATGCGGTCTACTATGGTGTCCGGACTCTCTTCCCGAAAGAGTCCAAAGACGCTCTCCATGGTGAGATCGTGGCAGTGGGACTGTTCTTGCAGCTCCACTATAACAAGCTGGAACATGAGATCCCGGTGCTGAAAGCATTTATGCAGAAGATGGATATGCCCCTGACGCTGTCTGACCTCGGCGTGTCGGCCACGGATGAGAACCTGCAAAAATTGGAGGACTACCTTCTGACAACGCCCCATGCAGCGAAGGATGAGGCAGGGCGTGCATTGCTCCATGAAGCCATGCAGGAGCTGCGCTGAACACAAACCAATGTGCAGGCTTTTCGAAGCATAACAGAATAAAAAACGCGGCGTACCGTGCAATGGTATGCCGCGTTTCTGCTTTTATATGCTGACGCTATGGATGCCGCATGAAAAACAGGAGAATTATTTTGCATTCATCTCTTTTTCCTGTGCATGGAACCGTTCGAGGAAGCTGTGCTCTACGCCCTCGGACTTGTAGCCAGGCATAGTATCCAGCGCCACAGCGTGGATGCTGCGGAAGATGCTGTTTTCGATGTTGGGGTTATCCCGCTTAAGACGGCGGAGCAGAATCTTGACTTCCTGCCGCTTGGAGCCACCGCCGCCATTGTCACACATGGTGCAGTTTTCGGTGAAGCGGCAGGCGCACTGGATAAATTCCAGCTCATTATAGCGTTTCCACGCCAGAATATCTTCTTCCCGGATGCAGTACATGGGGCGGATGAGGGTCATGCCGGGAAAGCTGGTGCTATGGAGCATGGGAGGCATGGCCTGTAGCTGAGAGCCGTAGAACATGCTCATGACGGTAGTCTCAATGACATCGTTGAAGTGGTGCCCCAGAGCGATCTTATTGCAGCCCAGCTCCTTGGCCTTGCTGTAGAGGTGGCCGCGCCGCATCCGGGCACAGAGGTAGCAGGGATTCTTGTCGGTATTATTGGCCACAGAGAAGATATTGCTCTCGAAGATGGTCACGGGGATATGGAGCAGTTCGGCGTTAGATTCGATCTTCTGGCGGTTGATCTCGTTGTAGCCGGGGTCCATCACAAGGAATACCAGTTCAAAGGGGACATCGCTGTGGCGCTGAAGCTCCTGCATCAGCTTTGCCATCAGCATCGAATCCTTGCCGCCCGAGATACAGACGGCAATTTTATCGCCCGCCTGAATGAGTTCATACCGCTTGACCGCCACGATGAAGGGCGTCCACAGCTCTTTGCGGTATTTTTTGATGATGCTGCGCTCAATGAGCTGGTAGGGTTCCATTTCGCGTTTCATGGGTCGTTCCTTTCTTTTTATCACGGCCGGGTCAGCCGGTCATAGCAGGCATCGAAAGCACGGAGAAAACCGTCCAGTTCTTCCTGTGTGGTGAGTTGGCTCAGACTGATGCGCCAGGAGGAGAGAGCGTTGCGCCGGTCACGGCTGACGGCAAATACAGCCCGGGAGGGCAGGCCGTCCGACGAGCAGGCGGATTTCACCGAGACACAGACCCCCTCTGCATCCAGCTCCCGCTGGAATACCGTACCCTTGACGTTCTCGACGCTCAGGTTCAGGATGTGGGGGATAGCGCTCTCCGGGCTGTTGATGTGCACTTTGGGATACTTGCTAAGAGCACTGCGTAGGTATGCATTGGCCTCCCGCACACGGGCAGCGCGCTCCGGCAGCTCGTTCACTGCAAAGGTCAGTGCGGTTTCCAGCGAAGCCGCCAGCGCTACGGTCGGGGTTCCGCTGCGGTAGATGGTGGTGCTCTCGCCGCCATGGATGAGGGGCTCCAGCGCCAGTTTCCGCCGCTTGAGCAGCAGGCCGATGCCGTTCAGGCCGTAGAATTTATGGGCGGTCAGGCTCATGGTGTCCACACCCTCAAAGGAGACGGGGATCTTGCCCACAGCCTGCGTAGCATCTACATGAAGGTGACAGTTGGGCCATGCCTGCAAGATGTCTGCGATCTCTTTGATGGGCTGGACGACGCCCAGCTCGCTGTCTACCATGGTCACAGCCACGGCGATGGTGTCCGGGCGGAGGAGCTCTTTCAGATGGTCAAGGTCGATGGTGCCGTCCCGCTTGATGTCCACCAGGTCGATCTCATAGCCCTGCTCCTGCAGGGCGGTCAGGGTGCCGCTGACAGAAGAATGTTCCAGCGGGGTGGAGATGATATGTTTGCCCACATGGCGGGAGAGCTTTGCCAGGCCTTTGAGGGCAAAATTGTTGGATTCGCTGGCACCGGAGGTATAGATGACCTCAGCGGGCTGTGCACCCAGCAGCTCTGCGATGGTCTGGGTGGCGTGGTCGATGACCAGCTTTGCATCCCGTCCGGCCTGATGCCGGGAGTTGGCGTTGCCGGGGCAGCTGCGCTCCACTTCGCAGAAACGTTCCAGCACCCGGGGATCAGCGGGAGTGTTGGCAGAATAATCCAGATAGATCATAGCGCGTACCTTTATTATAAAGTGTGTTGTTGATTCAGAGCACCGCAGAGGGCCGGATGACCAACTGTGGCAATAGGTTATATTATAGTGCGTAGTCCGGCATATTTCAAGGGCGGCAGCCCGGTGCGGTAAAAAAATTATCGTAAAATATGGCGAATGTAGGTTTGTCAATGATGTGTTACACAGAGGAAGCAGAAGCTTGATTCCTATA